>Ga0208244_100082_pt1 | contig 129983 bp, 126 predicted proteins | sample SubbioCR12Aug_5A_FD_184828 | JGI IMG/M metagenome (GOLD analysis project Ga0208244, IMG submission 184828) | Serpentinite rock and fluid subsurface biosphere microbial communities from McLaughlin Reserve, California, USA - CR12Aug_5A (SPAdes) | ecosystem: Environmental > Terrestrial > Deep... | reverse complement strand
TCTATCGTAGGCGGCAACATTGTTAGCTGTTCTCTGTTTCCTCTCTTATATGCCAACTGTTCTTCTCCCTTCCTACTTGTACTACCGTCTATTATATCAACTTGCCAATTGTGACACAGCCTGGAAGGCGGGTATCCAAGTTAGATGCAACTACTTGAAAAAAATGGATTCCCGATTAAGTACTTCGGGAATGACGGCACAAAAAAAGACTTTTTGCAAGCTATCAAACTTGAGATGGCAGGAAAGATCTGTGTTTTGTGATCCGCCTTTTTCATCCTTCAAACTTCATCCTTGTCTTTTCTTTATTTTACCACAATGACCGTGCAGGGAGATAATTTGGTTATATTCTGAGAAGTCGATCCCCATACCCTTCCGAATATCTTCGAATGTCCCATAAAGCCGACTACAAGAAGGTCGAATTTGCCTTCCTTTGCGCACTGAACTATGGTCTCTACCTCATGCCCGGCCTGGACCTTTGTGAGGATTTCTATTCCAGATTTTTTTGCTTCTTCCACAGCCTCCGTATTAATCTTTCTGAAAAATTCATCAGCCTCTCTCCTGTACTCGTCAACCTCACCAATCGTCGCTGCGTAATGAGGCACTCCCTCCTCGACTGAAATACTGTGGAGCTCCGCTCGGTATTTTTTTGCCAGGTCTATTGCGACTTTTAGGGCGTGAATGGCGCCTTCCGAGCCGTCATTGGCTATTAAAATTTTATTAAACATCGCTTCCCTCCCTTTTAAAGTCAGGCTGAAACCATTTCTGGGCTATTAACGTCGGCACCACTGCTGAAAGTATAACAGCGGTGACAAGGATTGTATATTGCTCCTGATCAATGATTTTGTTCGTATACCCGAAGAGCGCAGAGATGGTGCCGAAAGTCAGACCGGTCGACATCAGCAGCGTCGTATACATGCTCTCTTTTTTCCCGAGTCTGAATGCCTTTGCAGCGGGCCAAACCCCAATAAACTTGGCAGCCAATTTAACCAGAAGAAAAATACAAATCAAAAAAGCGCTGTTCCATAGGGCCGAAAGTTGGACCAGTGAACCGGCTTTTAAAAAAAAGAACGGGGTCAACATCGTAAAGGCAGTGACTCTCATCCTGTGGCTTAATGTTTTGTTCGCGAGGAAAAACGGGGCCAGAACCATCCCGACGAGGTAGGCCGGAAGCACTGCCTCACTCTTTGCCATAAGAGCAAGCCCGCCGAGACCGAACAGCAGGAAAAAGATGAATTTTGTCTCAGGCTCGCTTATGCGGCTGCCGACTTTCCGAAAGAACCATGGAGTAAAGTTCGGCAGCAAAAAGAGTGTTATTGCCGTCACGACCATAAATAAAACCAGATGCCAGTCATAATTTGCAAAAAAGATACCGAGCGCCAAAACCGTGCCAAGGTCTGTCACGAAACAGGCGGCGAGAATGAGTTTTCCAAGTTCCGTTTCATTATATCCTGTCTCAATCATTACAGCGTAAACTACCGCAACCGATGTGGTCGAGAGCGAGATGCCTGCAATAGCAGCCTGGGGGAAAGTCCATCCCCCGATATAATATGCATACGCCATCGCCCCTAAAAACGGCATCAGAAAACTCAGAAAACCTATGCCCACGCTTTCTTTAAATTTCTTCCTGAGTATTTGAGGCTCGACCTCTGCTCCTGCAAGGAATGTCAGAAGGATGCTGCCGAATCCTGCAAGGAAATTAACCCATTCGGTCCTCTGGAGAGGCAGGAAATTCCCTCCGATTACTCCGACCATTATCTCAAGCAGGGCAATCGATATGGCTATCCTTACGGAGAGCAATGTCGCCACAAGTGCCAGTCCCATCCATAGCGCTGCCTGAAGCCACTGGTTTTCCAAAATACCTCCTGTAATCATTACCCTTTGATAAATGAGGGCAGTGGGTCGTTCAAAACATATTTTTGTAACACCCTCTCCCTGACCGTCCCCCATCAAGGGGAAGGGAACCCGGAGCAAATATCCTGTATATTTGCCGAAAAACAAAAAACCCCTACCAAAACTTCTGAAGTTTCAGTAGGGGTCATCATTTCCGGTTATACGGAACGGTTAAAGGCGAACCCCATCGCCGATTGTGTATACTATACAGAGCCGGAATTACTGCTGTCAATAATATGATTGAAGAGATATCTTACAGACCAATCGGCCTCATCCGCTCTCCTTTTACAGAGATTAAGGGCATGCCTATTCAACCGTCGGGCGCAAGGGGCATTAGGGGAACAATAGAAATATATCCGGAATTTTCTGGAGGGTTAAAAGACCTCGATGGTTTTTCTCATATCATACTACTATACCACTTTCATCTTTCAGCCGGATATTCTCTCACGGTAAAACCTTTTATGGACGATACACCGAGGGGTGTATTCTCAACACGCGCTCCGAAACGTCCGAATCCCATAGGATTATCCGTTGTTCGGCTCAGGGAAATTGGCGGTAACATCCTGCATATTGAAGATATTGATGTCATTGACAGCACGCCCCTGCTCGATATAAAACCCTTCGTCACCGAGTTCGAGCCGCATGAAGATATTCGGATTGGATGGCTGGCCGGGAAGTCGGGCAAGGTGTCCGGGGAGAGATCGGACGGACGTTTCAACATATGAACAACTTTTCCGGGAAAACTGTATCCGGTATTTCCCAAAGCAGGTTAAGCTCTTTCCCTCAATCTATATGCAATACCACAGCGAAACTGTTGAAAATTACCCATACCGGATCATTCTTCCTAAATCCCATCCTGAAAGCATTTTCCGTGCTTACGATTGAGCAAAGTTCGGCGGCGTCTGAAATGCGGACAACAAACTCGGTGGTAATCTTTCCCTTATTGACACGCTCGACCGTTCCCCGGAACCGGTTCTCGGCTGAGGACTCCGGTTCTTCATCGCTTTTCTGCAAGATGACCCATGGGGCCTTCACCTCTGCCGTTATCAGGGATCCCTTTTTGAGTCCGAGCCGTAACAGGCTGTCATTGGTAATTATTGTTGTTACCCTTTCTCCGTTCAGAGTAATCATTTCCACTTTTGCCTGTATGTCTCCTTTTATGACTGAGCTGATTTTGCCGAAAAAACTGTTCCGGGCGCTTGTTTTCCGTCCGGATTCCTTTTCGATGAAATACTGCGTCACCTGCTCTATATCTTCATCAGAGAAAGAAACATAGGACGCCGTTACATTGGGACTGGAATGCCCAAGCATCCTCTGTACGACCGGTAAAGGCATGTTGCTCTGCATCAGTTCCACTGCACGGGATTTCCGTATGATCTCCGGTGCGCCCATAGCCGGTGGAAAACCGGAGCCGACCGCCCGCTCATAAAATTTGCGCCGGACATGGCCCGGGTCCACTTTGAAAAAATTGCCGATATATTTTTTGAAGACGGGGTCGTCCAGTGAAGACCTGATTTCTTCGGAGAGCGCTTCCGGTATCCGGACTTCCCGTGCAGGACGCCCATATTTCTTTTCCGATCCGCCAAGAACCACCAGATGATTTTTGAAATCAAAGTCACGAAAAGGATTGATCGCCAGTACTTCGTTAAGTTTGCCTCCCGCATATCGGATCAGAAGGAATATGAGCAATATGCGCCTGCGGGACAGACGGACATCAGACCGCGAAGCTCCCCCGGCCCAGCTCCGGAACGACTGTTCAAGGCGGTTCAGCTGAACCGTATCGAGGCACTGGCCTCCGTGTGAAATTGAGACAATTCGCGCGTGGCTTGCACGCCCGGTAATCGGCAAGTTCGACGCCTGTCTTTCCCTGCTCAATAATTCTCTTGACATCTCACATATTATATGATAATTTTATGTCACACGAAAAATTATTTTTTCGTGTTAATATAATACCATACTTAAGGAGGCCATTTCATGTATTTCGAGACCGCGGGGATCGAAGTCGCGCCGTGGATTCCCCCTCTTGTCGCACTCGTCGTCTCTTTCTTCACCTCCATGGGCGGGGTTTCAGGGGCTTTTCTTCTGCTGCCTTTCCAGATGAGCGTTCTGAACTTCACAAGCCCTTCCGTTAGCGCCACAAATTTCGTCTTCAATATTGTGGCGATTCCGAGCGGTGTTTATCGCTACCTTAAAGAGGGCAGAATGGCATGGCCATTGACCTGGGTCGTGATCGTCGGAACGCTTCCAGGTGTATTCATCGGATATTATCTGAGAGTGCTATATCTGCCTGATCCAAGGGCTTTTAAGCTGTTCGTGGGATGCGTTCTTCTTTACATCGGAATTCGCCTCATATACGAACTAACCGGGAAGGCGTCTGCGGGGAAAGCAAAGATGAAAGCCCTCGAAGATAAATTCAGGGAACGGACAAAACAGTTGAGGGAAGAGCAAAAGAGCAGAGTTGCATCGGGACTTCCGCCCGAGGCTGTGGTGAAGACAATATCCGTGAGCCTGAAAAAAGTGGAATATGAATTCTGGGGAGAGAGGTTTTCCTTCAGCACAGTCGGCATGTTCGTCCTTGCACTTTTGGTTGGAGTTATCGGCGGAACTTATGGGATCGGTGGAGGCGCCATCATCGCGCCTTTCTGCGTAGCTGTTTTTCATCTGCCCGTGTATACAGTTGCCGGGGCTGCTCTCCTTGGAACCTTTCTCACATCGGTTCTGGGAGTAATATTTTACAGCATAATCCCTGCCAAAGCCGGAATGGTAACATCGCCTGACTGGCTGCTTGGATTTCTTTTCGGTGCCGGCGGGTTTGTGGGAATCTATCTCGGAGCCCGTTTTCAGAAATTCGTGCCCCAGAAGGCCATCAAACTAATGCTCGGAACCGTCATTATTCTTCTTGCAGTACGCTATATCACACAATACTTTACCGGGTAAATGGGAATCATGCTTTGTACAATCCTAAATCCAGAATCTAAAAAATAAACCACAGAGCCAACACAGAGATTTCTCTATTATCTTTATATCTTGTCCCTTTCTCTGTGCCCTCTGTGGTTCAGCATCGGATTCCAAAGATTTAATTGCGCTTGAATTTCATTCCCTTCGTCGATTACTATCAAATGTATGTGCAGAATAATTCTTCAGTTAGCCATAATTGTCTCTCTTCTTGCAGCTTATGTGCCTTCCAGGGCGTCCGAGCCGTACCCTTATAAAAAAGGCTCCACGGTAATCGGCCTCATGCAGAACCATCTTGTAAAAAAGAACGAATCCCTGATCGAATTGGCCCGCAAATACGGACTCGGCTACCACGAAATTGTCGCTGCAAATCCCGGAATCGATGCATTTGTTCCGGGTGAAGGAAAATCCGTAAATATCCCTACGACCTGGATTCTGCCTGATACTGGTTCATACGAGGGGATTGTCATAAACCTGTCGGAAATGAGGCTCTACTTTTTCTCAAAGCAGAGCGCTGGCATAGTAAGGACTTTTCCGATAGGCATAGGGAGCGAAGGTAATGAAACCCCTGTCGGCGTATTCGCAATAGTCGAAAAAAAAGAAAAACCGGCATGGTATGTTCCTGAATCCATCAGGCAGGAAAAACCGGAACTCCCTGCAGTAGTTCCACCCGGGCCCAATAATCCACTGGGGTCACACGCATTGAGACTGTCTGCAAGAAGTATTCTGATACATGGAACAAACAGGCCCTACGCTGTCGGCAGGAAAGCCAGCCACGGTTGCATCAGAATGTATCCGGAGGATATCCCCAAACTCTTCCAGCTTGTTCCTAATGGAACCAGGGTCACCATAATTCGCCAGCCTGTTAAGGTAGGGGCTATGGATGATCAGGTGTTCCTCGAAGTTCATAAGGACCAAAATGCAAATACGCATTATTTCAATGAAGCAGTGCGCCTCCTGATTAAAAACGATCTGTATAAGAAGGTTGATAAGGAAAAAATGCTCGCGGCGCTGAGAGATAAAAAAGGATACCCTGTCAACATATCCAAATAAAAAAATAAAGGGCCAAAGAATTATATATTCTTTAGCCCTTTATGAAAACCTCTTGTATCTTACTTCTTCTGCTGCAATTCGAACGATTTTTCACACTTCTTTGCAGCATTCTCCGCTCTCTCTGCAGCGGCTTCAGCCTTCTTGGCAGCATCTTCTGCTCTCTTCACAGCAGCATCCGCTTTACTGCAGCAGTCTTTTGCAGTCTTCATGGCATCTTCAGCAAGCATCCTGGCTTCTTTCGCATCTCTCTTTGCAACATCGATTTCAGGAAGCTTACCTTCGATAGCACTGACCCTTGATTCAATAGCCGAAACCTTTGCCTCAAGTCTGCTGATCCTGTCGATCAGGGGGTCGATCTGCTGCTTCACATAATCCTTAGTGGCAACTGCACAACCAGAAACAAGTAATAAAGATAAAGAAAGGACCAATAACAGGGCTGTCTTCTTCATTTTTACACCTCCTTTCTCAGCGTGATATTGTCCGTAATACATTCTTTCTAAAAATATTAAAGTAAAATCTACCCGTTGTCAACAAATTAATTGAAATAAATTAAATTTTGTTAAATTTTTTGTGCTGTTTATTGTAATGCTGAATCCATTTCTTTGTTATAGTATTCTTTAATGTATATAGTGCGCATTGACGAAATAGGCATGGAAAAAGCAATTGATGCTGCCGTTAAAGTGCTTGAAAACAGCGGACTTATAGCCTTTCCTACCGAGACCTTTTACGGACTCGGGGTCAAGTTCGACGTTGAAAGCACATTGAAGCGTCTCTATGATTTAAAACACAGGCATAAAGATAAGGCCATGCCGCTTATCATCGGAAAAAACACATTGCTTCCCCGCATTGCTTCGCTTGTGAACAAAAAGGCGGCAAACCTTATGGATAAATTCTGGCCCGGACCCCTTACTCTGATCCTGCCGGCACAGGAAGGTATCTCTGAATTCATTACAGCCGGAACCCAAAAGGTCGCGGTGCGGATACCGGGAAAATCATTTGCGCTTCAGCTCGCAAAGGCTGCATCTTTCCCCATTACTGCCACTAGCGCCAATATATCGGGACATCCGCCTGCCCAGAACGCCGAAACCGTAAGGAGCTATTTTGGAGACGCAGTCGATCTCATTATAGACGGAGGCCCGGCGCCGGGAGGTCTGCCCTCAACAATTGTGGATGTTACAGGAGACTCAATGAAGATACTCCGCGCGGGCGTGATCAGAAAAGAGAGCCTGGAATCAATTTCTTAAAAACACCAGTTACATCCCGGCATCTCTGGTTTCCTTGCCTGCAGAGGATTTGAACTTTATGAGGGATACGATGATAGCACCCGCTATCATTCCGGAAACCACACACAGGAAAATTACAATTGCAAGCGATGCCTCAAATCTCCAGAACAGAAAAGTCACTAATACCGGCAGAGCGTTCTGCACGGAAAAAACTGCTACAATAAACAACAGTATCACTAAAATAATAATGGTTGCCATTCTATATTAAGGACCTCAAAATAACGACAAGATTTACATATAAACTATCTCTCTACTTCTCCGCCTCAGACAGGCCAAAGGAAATATGGTTCGGCAGGCTCACCATAACATTTGCCATCGTGGGCTATTTAGAGTCTGTCCATAAACTCGCATGATTGTCATTGTCCATCCGTCAATACGTAAGACGGATGACCGGGCAATCCAGAAGTATTCGAAAACACTGGATTCCCCGATCGAGTCGGGGAATGACAGATTACGTAACTCATACTTTATGGACAGACTCTTTTTTGTCATCCTGAGCTTGTCGAAGGATGCGCCGGCGCCTATTAATTGCCCTTCTTGCCCGCTGCACTTTTCCCGGCAGTTAAACGTTTTTTCGCGGTCCTGCCCGATGTTTTTTTCTTCGTATTTTCGATCTTGAGGATCTGCGCTTCAAGTTTTTTAATCCTCGCCATAACTGCTTTTACCTTATTGTCGAGCATCGGGTTTTTCATCTTCAAGCTGACTGAATAGACTTTCCCTCCAAGCTCTGCTATCTCCCTCTGCACTTTTGTCTTCAATTCATATATCCTGAGCTGCCTCTTCCCTTCGTCCGTAAGTTCTCCCGCCTTGGTCTTCACAACGGTTACGCCCTCTCTGACAATACCGATACCCTCTTTGATGCCCTTCCGCACATCGCTTTTTATCTTCTGCCAAAAATCCATGGTATATCCTCCTCGTGCATATTATAATAAAAGTCTACCAAAAACAATGAAAACGGTAAAGGTGATCACTGCTCTCAAAACACCAATCTGTTATATCTCGCCCTTAAAAAACATCAGTGCTTTACTCATGTTCTCCCTGTCTCCGGTGAAAAGTATATAGTCTCCCTGTTTTAAAACAAAGTCGGGCTCAGGGTTGGAAATAACTGTTTTTCCTCTTCTGACTGCGATTATCGTTACTCCGGTTTTTTTCCTGATCTGGAGTTCCTTAATCGTTCTGTCAATAAGATGGGCGCCTTCATTTATCCGGTAACCGTCGATCTCTATTTCAGGGAGCCATTCGTATTTGTCAAAGAGATTCCTCCTCGGCAATTCAACGTTTCTGAAAGCTGTATAACTGTTGCTCCTGATTTTGTTCACCATATCGAGTATCGCATTTCTGGGGAAGCTGTAACGGTGCAGCACACGTGAAAATATCTCTATGGAAGTCTCGAACTCCTCGGGTATAACTTCATCCGCCCCAAGTTTATTGAGTTCGTCAACCTCAATAAGGTACCTGGTCCTTACGATGATGTATACGTCGCGGTTTGACTGTCGAGCGATAGAGACAATCCTTCTTGTGGAAATGGGGTCTGAAATAGCGATGACCAGAAGTCTTGCCTTTTCGATTCCCATCTTGTGCAGAATTTCCTTGCTTGTGCCGTCGCCGTAATGAATCGGTTCCCCCTTTTTTCTCATCTCCCTGACCGTATCGCTGTTCATTTCAAGCACAACATAGGGAATTTCAGCTTCTTTCAATACGTTTGCCAGGTTCTTTCCGTTCAGGCCGAATCCGACGATAATGACATGATCGTGTCTTTTCCGCGGGGCTCCATCGCCCTCGAAGACTTTTCTTTTTCCGGCCAGTTTTTGCATCAGGGGTCTCGCCGCTATCCATTCGGATGCCGATGGAGCAGCGTTCAACAGAAACGGCGTAACAATCATCGTAACAACAGAAGATGAAAGGAAAATCTGATAGAAATCTTCGCCAATCAATCCCACCGCCTTGCCGGCAATCGCAAGAACAAACGAGAATTCTCCTATCTGGGCAAGCCCCAGGCCGGCAAGAATCGCGGTTCTGGGTGGATTCCCTATCAACAGCGCTGAAGAGGTTCCCGTAATAATTTTCAGCGCAAATATCAACGCGACAACTTCCGCGATAATTATGCTGTTGTCAAAAACAAACTCCAGATTCATGAGCATTCCTATCGACACAAAAAACAGACCTATGAAACTGTCCTTGAACGGCAAAATGTCCGCCAAAGCCTGATGGGCATACTCAGACTCAGATATAATAAGGCCCGCAAGAAAAGCGCCGAGGGCAAGAGAAAGACCGAATCTTGAGGTCAGAAGCGCTATGCCGAGACATAAAAGTATAATGGTGGTAAGGAATAGTTCCCGGCTTTTCGTCCTGACAACCTGATGCAGCAAGGCGGGGACTATCCATTTCGCGCTCAATAATACAAGCGCTATGATGAAGGCCGCCGTCCCCATTTGCATTGCAACATCCATAACATCTATGCTGTCTCCGGCCAGAACCGGAATAAGGAGCATAAGCGGTACAATACAGAGGTCCTGGAATATAAGTATCCCCACCATGGTATGGCCGTGCGGCGAGTCTATCTCGCCTCTCTCTGCAAGCAGCTTCAGGACTATTGCCGTGCTGCTCAGGGCATAGAGAAATCCGAAAAAGATCGATTTATTGACATGTCCTATGGCTAAATAGGTCAGTCCGGCTGAAGCTGCGATGGTAAGCATGACCTGTGATCCGCCCCCGCCCAGAACAGCCTTTTTGATTCTGAGCAGTTTGGCCATGGAAAATTCTATGCCGATCGTAAAGAGAAGAAGTATGACGCCTATTTCCGCGAGTATCTCTATGAAGTGGGTATCCTTTATCAGTCCGACGCCGTGCGGACCGATGATTATTCCCGCAATGATAAACCCGATAAGTGAAGGTATCTTCAGCTTGTAAAGCAGCAGGATAACCGCCGCAGATGCGATGAAGATCACTTCCAGTGATTTAAGAAATTCGTATTCCATAATCCCTATAATATTAGTGTATGCTTCAATTTACTGCAACAGTGTCCGGAGGCCGTAAAGTTGTAATTTCTCTCTATACTGTTAAACTTAATTAAGTATGAAAAAATACGACGTAATCGTTATCGGCGCCGGTGAGGGCGCCGGGATTGCATTCAAGGCTGCAGAAGCAGGATTTAAAACTGCCTTGATCGAAAAAGGCCACGTAGGCGGAACCTGCCTCAACGTTGGATGCGTTCCATCAAAGACCCTGATATTCTCCGCTGACAGGCTTATGGATATAAGGGAAGCGGCGAAATTGGGAGTAAAGGCCGAAATAACGAAGATAGATTTTGACTTCATCATGAAACGCATGAGAAGAAACGTTGTTACGGGCCGGAATTTCCTGAAAGAGGCAATCGGGGAAACAGAGAACCTCGACTTTTACCATAAAGAAGCGCGATTTGCAGATGAAAACGTGCTGGACGTCTCCGGTGAAAAGATCAGGGGAAAGAAAATATTTATCGCCACGGGTTCGAGGCCGGTTATACCTCCAATTAAGGGTCTTGATAAAGTGGAATACCTGACCAATGAAAGCGTTCTGAAGCTCAGGGAATTGCCCGGTAGTATGATTATCATAGGCGGAGGATATGTTGGGGTAGAATATGCGCATTTTTTTGCAGCTATGGGCACCGAGGTCACCGTAGTCGAACTGGGCAGCAGACTGGTTTCCCGCGAAGAGCCGGAAATGTCGGATCTGCTCAGGAAAAAACTCGAAAAAAGAATGGCCATTCATACAGGCTCTGAAGCAGTTGAAGTCAGAAAGAACAGAGGGAGGTATGTTCTGGCTGCCAGGGAAAAACGTTCAGGTAAAAGGTTCGAAATACGTGCCCGGGAAATCATGGTGGCCGCAGGCCGAAGATCAAACGCAGATATATTGAACGTGCGTGCGGCAGGAATTGAGACAGACAGGAACGGCTACATCAAAGTTGATGCCTATCTCCGGACGAGCAGAAAAAACATCTGGGCATGCGGTGATGCACTCGGAAGACAGATGTTCACTCATGCTGCCGACAAGGAGGCCGAAATAGTCTGGCACAATGCAAACGGCGCCGGAAAGATGAAGATGGATTTCGATAAAGTACCCCACGTCGTTTTTTCATATCCCCAAATCGCCTCAGTAGGATTGACCGAATCGGCTGCAAAAAAAGACTACAGCATTCTCGTAGGTAAGGCCCCCTACTCCGACATAGTCAGCGGTGACGCCATGGCGGAAGAGTCCGGGTTTGCCAAGGCTGTTGTTGAAAAGAGCACCCGCAAAATCCTGGGGTTTCATATAATCGGCCCTTATGCCTCGTTCATTATCCAGGAAGTTGTAAATGCAATGGCAAATAACCAACGACTGGAATTCATCACCGGGTCCATGCATGCCTTCCCGACACTTCCGGAACTCATACCCGAAGTGCTCAGCAGGCTGAAATAAAATAAAGACTGTTTCAGCCTGTCGCCTGCTGATTCGAAACTTTCAGGTTATTTCATTCCCGCCCTGATCTCAGGGCTTGTAATCAGGATACTGCGACTCCATCAGGGTATTGATACGGTCATCCAGATCCGGGTGCGTCGCGAATAGCGCTTTCAATCCGCTTTTCTTGCTGCCCGAGATGCCGAATGCCGCCATCTGGTCGGGGAGATGAGGCTGCTTGATGGATGCTTTAAGAGACTCGAGTGCTCCGACCATCGGCTTCTTTCCGACAAGTTCTGCCGCACCGCTGTCGGCACGGTACTCTCTCTTCCGGGAAAACCAGAAAACAATGATCGAGGCAAGCATTGCAAGAAATATCTCCGCGATAATCGTGGTTACCCAAAATCCTATTCCATGGCCCCTTTCGTTCCTGAGTATAACCCTGTCTACTGTGTAGCCGATTATGCGCGCAAAGAAAATTACGAAGGTATTGACAACACCCTGAATAAGCGCGAGGGTTATCATATCTCCGTTTTTCACGTGCGCCACTTCATGTGCCAGCACCGCACGCACCTTCTCCTTATCCATACGCTTCAGCATTCCGGTCGACACTGCCACAAGAGCGCTGTTACGCTTCATGCCGGTCGCAAAGGCATTAATATCGTCTGATGGATACACAGCAACCTCGGGCATTCCGATGCCGGATTTGGTAGCAAGGTCGGCAACAGTCCTGACAAGCCAGCGCTCCGTTTCATTGGAAGGCTCTGAGATCACTTGCGCGCGCGTTAGTCTCTTTGCGGACCATTTCGATAACGCAAGGCTGATGAAGGCGCCACCCATACCGAAAACCGCTGAAAATATAAGGAGTGACTGATAATTTAAGCCATACGGGGTCACATAAGGTTCGACGCCCAGGACCCTCAAAACAATACCAAGCACTATCAGTATGGCCACGTTGGTTATAAGAAAATACATTACTCTGCGCATTATTCCCTCCTTTAATAGTAAAAAATCTGTCGGCTTTTATACCGCCGGAACTTAGGCCAGTGTCGCCCTCACCCTGCTTCTGTGACTTACATCTCTCATTAATTTTTTTCTGACAGCATATCGCAACTGATGCTGACCGAAGTCTTTTGTAAAGCAGGATATTAATAGTATATCAAAAAAATAACCGAAACTTCATTACAAGGCAGTACCGAGAAGCCAGGTGGCAATTGTAAAATAGATTATTAATCCGGCGACGTCAGCTACCGATGTTATCAGCGGATTGCTCACAACTGCCGGGTCCAGGCCAATTTTTGTAATCACAAAAGGGAGCACGACCCCTATGAAGTTTGAGACAAGAACCAATAAGACCATTGCAAGTCCGACTATCAGTCCGATTTCAGGTCCACCCCTGAAGAGACCGAGTATTGAGCTTGCTACCCCCATGGTAACTCCCAAAAAACCCGCCACAGCCATCTCTCTCCCAAGCGCCCATAACCATTGGGTCAGCTTGACGTCACCTGTTGCTATGGCGCGGACCATGAGAGTGGCTGACTGCGCCCCGGCATTTCCTCCGGTGGCAATCAGCAGCGGTATGAAAAATGCCAGTGCGATCGTGGAAAGCAGCACCTCTTCATAGGCAGCAATTACGCCTGATGCAATCAGGTTCACGCCAAGCAGTACGAGAAGCCAGACAATCCTCTTGCGGTAGAGCAACCAGATGCTTGATTCACTGTAGGTACCCTTAAGAGGAGCCACTGCCGCCACTTTGTGAAAGTCTTCGGTAGCTTCTTCCTGTGCAACGTCCATTACATCGTCGACGGTGACAATGCCGAGCAGGACACCGTCTGAATCAATGACTGGAAGGGCGACAATGTCATAACGCTGTATCATTTTGACAGCCTCCTCACGGTCTTCAAGAGCTGAAATGCCGACAAAGGAGTAATCCATGATTCCGCTGACGAGATCATCCGGATTTGCAAGAATGAATTTTCGTAAACTCAGGGAATCCAATAATGTCCAAGAATCGTCCGTGACATATACAACATTGATAGTCTCGCTGTCTTTCCCTTTTATGCGTATATGTTCGAGCGCGTGCCTTACAGACCAGTTTTGACGCACAGCCACATAATCAGGCGTCATAAGCCTTCCGACGCTTTCTTCAGGATAGCCGAGCAACTGGAGGGTCTCCCTGCGGTCATCCGGGTTGAGCAGATTCAAAAGCCTCTGGATTGCCTGTCCGGGAAGCTCCGCAAGGAATTCTGTCCTGTCGTCAGGACTCAGACCGGCGAGGATGTGACGGGCCTCTTCGTCCGTAAGTTCCCTTAATAGAGAATCCTTATCCTTAGATTCGAGATAGGAAAAAAACTCTGCCGTAAAATGCTTCGGAAGGAGACGGATAATCAGCATCCGTTCATGTTTTTCCGTAGCCGGCAAGACCGCCGCAATATCAGGAGCCGGCAAACCCGTAAGAAGCTCCCTGAGTTCCGCCCACTCCCGCTTTTCAATCAGTTCTCTGATCCTGGAGTTGAGCGTATCTGAATCTGTCATCCGGTTAACCTCCCTGCGACAGCAGCATATTTAGAAACTTAACTACAGAGATAACATAAAAATCTGTTAATTATCAATAAGTTAAATTCATAAATAAAAAAACCGCCATTAAACAACATCTGCACGTTTTGAACACCCTGCAAAAGAATGCCTATATTATATGAACTCGTAAGCACATTTACTATTATTTTTATCAGGGGGACCAAGATTCAATCGTTCAGGGACAATCCACGAAATGAAGCCGTTGTTTCAAAGGCATCTGTCCCCATCAGCATCCCCTACCCTAGTAGGATTGACTGTCTGAATATCTGAAAATATAATGAATATAAGATTAAAATCTATGGGAATATTTCAAATATTTATTGAGAAGGTGTCCTTATGTATACAGAGACAGCATTAAATTCCCGAGAAAGATTAAAGAAAGACTATAAAAAAACAGAAATAAACCGGAGAGAAAAAAGACGGCAAAAAAGATTTATTGACCGATATAAGGTTGAGTTTACTGTAAATGATAAAACATATAGAGGATTATCCGGTAATTTCTCTTTAAATGGTCTGTTCATAAGAACAAAGCAGAAATTTCAGTCAGAAACGATGCTGGCAATAACAATTCATTTCCCGAATAATTTAACATCCAGATTAAAAGGCAAAGTCGTCAGAGTTTCAGCAAATCCTCTTTATGGAGTGGACAAAACCGAAAACAGATATGCTGAAAATGGTATGGGGATCGAAATCATAGAAAAAGATTCTCTATACCTGCATTTTATCAGATCATTTCTTATACAAGAAGAGAGATACCTTTTTGAGGATTAGCATTTTCCGGACAAGAATCAAATGATAATTTAAACCCCGATAGGTCTTCAGGGTCGAAATGCTTCGGGAAACCGCGGCCAGGAGTTCTTGTGCAAGGTAGTTAGCGATCAGTCCTGTATTCACTCTCTCGAATGCTTTGGATCATTGAGAGCATCAGCGCATATTACTAGTCCGCTAACATGACCAATTACACCCGGATGGAGTTCCTGGACCATCCAGGCGCCAGAATTTTCCTGCGGGATTGGATACGGTGCCTCAAATCCCTTTACCCCAGCGGCGCAAAAGCCATACTTTGGGTAATAGCCAGAATGACCGAGCACAAATACCAGTTCAACACCCGCCGCCTTCAGCTGCTTTAGTCCTTCTATGATAAGTCGACCTCCAAAAGAGAATTTGCCCAATAACATTATCATCGAAACCTGCTAAAATTGTGGCGAGTATAAACGGTATAAATACGGTTGGCTTAGACACGAACGAATCTCTTTGGAGGTGATAAATGAAACAATTTAAAAATATTCTTTACGTGGCTGAAGAGACGGTTGATCAAGTTTCGGCTGTCACGCGTGCTGTGTCCATGGCGGAAAACAATCAGGCAGGGCTAACTGTCATGGATGTGGTCCCCTCTGTTGTTGATGCTGACTTTTCAGACACAGTAAACCACCACAAGCAAAAGTTGGAATCTTTGATCGAACCTTACCGGAATCGCCTCAGAATTCAAATCGATGTATTGGTAGGTACGATATTCCTTGAGGTAATTCGTTCCGTACTGCGCAACGAATATGATCTCGTGATCAAGGCTGCTGAAAATCCCGATTTTATGAAGAGATTGTTTGGCAGCGTCGATATGCATCTCTTGCGCAAATGCCCATGCCCGGTATGGCTCATGAAACCACCCGAAAAATCAAAATACAACCGTGTTCTGGCGGCTGTCGATTTCAATCCATTGCAAGCAATTGCATCAGAGCGGGCGTTGAACAATGAAATTCTTGATCGGGCCGCTTCGTTCGGGCTTTTTGACGCAGCCTCCTTGCATCTTGTCCATGCCTGGGAAGCTTTTGCTGAAAAAGCCATGTTAGCTCATGGTGACATTTCGAGTGAGAGCGTCCCCGCTCATGTTCAACAGCAGTATTTAATCCACCAAAAAGAACTATATAGCCTTGGGGAGGCGTTGCGTGACCGTATTGGCATCGATGCCTATAATAAGCTTTCCCCGAGCTTCCATCTGCCCAAGGGACCGGCCAAAAAAGTCATCACGCCTCTGGCGGCGGAGCTACAGGCGGATATCGTTGTTATGGGGACGGTAGCCCGTACCGGCATCTCAGGACTTATTATCGGCAATACCGCAGAGGCCATTCTCGGCCAGCTTACGTGTTCGGTGCTTGCCATTAAGCCTCCCGGGTTTAAGACCCTGGTGAAATTGGATGAATGACGTTTTTAGTGTATGCCCTGTTTTAGGGGTCCCTTAATGATAGAATGATCGCATAACAATTCACTGGTGCTGACACGACCAAAAAGCGGCCGGGCAGCTTAGCTCAATCGTTCTTTTCATAATCATTAGCGTACAAAACAGGCGAGAACTGAACACGACAAATGAATGTTTCAATAGGGATTTATTAATAGGTACTGCAAGAATTATTGGACTTTATAATTCAGCGTATTCTATACCAATAAATATTTATTATTATATATGGAATTCTACGTTTCCTTTTAGCGGTTTTTTTGAGAAAATTCGGTGGATGCAACGGAGGTGTAAGAAATGATTGGTGAAAATGTATTCGTTGAAATGGCCGCTATTTTAGGTATCGCGATGCTGACTGGAATCATAGGGCAGAAAATGCGGCAGCCCTTGATCATCATGTTTCTGGCAACGGGCATTCTGGCGGGTCCATCGTTTCTTGGCATCATACAAAGCTATGAGCAGATTGAGCTTCTGGCACATATCGGTATAGCTCTTCTGCTGTTTATCGTTGGGCTCAAACTCGATCTGAATCTGATTCGGACCACCGGTCCCGTCGCCTTGGCAACCGGCCTGGGACAGATCGTGTTTACGTCGCTTATCGGGTTTGTCATCGCAATTGCCATGGGTATGTCATATCTCAGCGCGGCCTATGTCTCGGTTGCGCTTACTTTTTCAAGCACAATCATCATCGTAAAGCTCCTATCGGACAAAAAAGAAATCGACTCTCTCCATGGCCAGATTGCTCTTGGCTTTCTGATTGTTCAGGATATCGCCGCAATTTTGGCTCTGGTCGGGCTGACGACATTCGGGTCATCTGTTAGCGGGGAGGGTTCGGGTTATCTCTCGTTTCTTATGATCGGCGCAAAAGGTGTGGGACTATTGGGCGCGGTCGCTCTGCTGATGAAATATGTCATCCCGTACCTGACCCAGCGTCTCGCGCATTCGCTGGAACTGTTGACGCTATTCGCCATCGCATGGGCAGTCCTTCTAGGAGCAGGCAGCGAGCTGTTGGGATTCAGCAAAGAAGTCGGTGCATTCCTGGCCGGAGTCTCACTGGCGTCCACGACGTACCGGGATTCAATAGGTGCACGGCTCACGAGCCTCCGGGATTTTCTACTGCTATTTTTCTTCATTGATCTTGGCGCACGATTGGATTGGTCCCTGGTGGGGTCGCAATTGGGTGCATCGCTGGTTTTCTCGATTTTTGTACTCATCGGCAACCCATTAATTGTTCTTATCATCATGGGAGTGATGGGGTATCGCCGTCGCACCGGTTTTCTCGCCGGCCTCACGGTAGCCCAAATCAGTGAGTTTTCGCTTATTGTAGCAGCCTTGGGATTGAGTATCGGCCACATTACCAGAGAGACGGTGGGGCTGATCACCCTTGTGGGAGTGGTGACCATATTCCTGTCCACCTATATGATCCTCTATTCCTACCCGCTTTATCGCGTTCTTTCTTCCCCCCTGAAGATTTTCGAAAAACGAAATCCCTACCGGGAGGCGGCCATAGACACCCTTGCGGAAACGGAAGCGGTTGACGTAATTTTGGTAGGATTGGGTAATTATGGCAGTGGGCTGATGGAACACCTTATACGGCGAAAAAATGCCGTCGTAGGGATCGATTTCGACCCCGGCACTTTGAATAAGTGGCGCAGGAGAGGAGTGTCTGTTTTTTACGGGGACATGGCTGACCCGGAGATGCATGAACAGTTGCCGTTGAAAAAGGCGCGATGGGTTATCAGCACCGTTCGTTCCAAAGAGATGAATCTGGCGCTTATCCATAATCTCAAAAAGGATGGTTATACTGGAAAGGTGGCCTTGACGGCGACAAATAGCCAGGAAGCCGCTGAGTTCGAAAAAGCCGGCGCCAATTTGGTATTTTCACCTTTTAAGGATGCAACAGAACAAGCGGCCGACGCGTTGACTTATGCGACGGACTTCCTGCCGGAAACTATTGATTGGCCTGTCTCGTTTCTTGAGTTGCGTATTCGTACGGATGCTTCGGCTGCCGGGCGAACCATAAGAGAACTCCCTTTATCAGCTTCGGGAATATCTGTTCTGGCGGTCAGTCGGGGAGGGCGCATTTTTTACGAGCCGACGCCGGACTTCAGGATTTTTCCAGCAGACCGTCTGCTCCTCATGGGACATGCAGATGGATTGAAAGATGCTGAAAACATATTGAATCAACTTGAGATACAAAGAGACGCAGAAGATGCAGATCGCTTTAAAATTGCCGAAATCAAGGTGGCGGAAGATTCGGACCTTTCAGGCAAGTCTTTGGCAGAGCTTAATTTTCGACAAAAATTCGGCGCAACCCTTGTCGGCATACGCAGAGGCCAGGAACAGATCACGACGATCAATCCTGCGGAGCGCTTGCAGGGGATGGATTATCTGATTGTTGTCGGAAAACATGGAGCAGTAGAAGCTTTACAAGAGGGTGCGCCATTATAGGAACCTGCCAAAACGCTACAGTGTCTCTTTAGGCTTTTTTATCAAGAACGTCTATCTCGGTCTTGAAAATTATAAAAAGCGACCCAATATCGTCCCCGGAAAGATCGATACCCTCTTCCCTGGAGTCCTCCAGGAGAGTTTCAAGTACATATTTCATTACGTACGGCTGATTGGAAACCTGGATGTTCGCAATTCTTTCAATGAATTTGTCATCGGCTCCTTCAAGGCTTTCCATAAGACCCATATTTTCTTCATACCTGCCCATAATCTCCCTGGATGAGATTTTCGGAATCTTGCTGCCTGAGTCAAGAAACATTTTGTAAACTACAAAAGCGATATAGATGGCAAGTTCTTTTACTTCCTGCTGAAGATCATCCGTATACGCCATCAGAAAAGCCAAAAGCTCAGGCTGTTTTTTACCCATGGCAACCATCTCCTTATTTGCCCTGTCCGGGGTGAATCCGGCAATCTGCTGCCAGGTTTTTTCCACATATTCTTCAGATAAGATATCCATCAAATTGCATCCCCCAAGTCTTTTTTTGAAATTATTGATATTATACATAACTGCCAAGGCAGAACATTCAGGAAGAAGAATTCCCGATGGAGGAGTGACTTAAAAATGTTACCCATTGGTCCAATGATGATCGAACACAGGCTGATTGAAAGAATGATCTCCCTCATGGGAAAAGAACTGGACATTATGAAATCATCCAATAAAGCAAATTCTTCTTTAATCGATACAATAGTTGATTTTATAAAAACTTATGCCGATCACTGTCATCATGGAAAAGAAGAAAAAATACTTTTTAGAGAATTATTGAAAAAAGATCTGTCCGAAGATCATAGGGAAATAATGGATGAATTAATAAAAGAGCATATTATAGGACGCGAAACCACCGGCAAACTGGTTGAAGCAAATAAGCGATATTCCAAAGGCGATATGAAAGCTTTGCCCATTATTATAGAGTGCATGTCCTTATTGGTTGATTTTTATCCAAACCACATAGAAAAAGAAGATAAACGTTTTTTTCTTCCTGTCATGTCTTATTTCACCCCGGAAGAGAAAGAATCGATGTTGAAGGAAGGCTATTTATTCGATCAAACCCTTATTCATGAGAAGTATAAAGAGGTTGTCAATCTTTTAGATGGCTCTTAATAAATACAATAACCTCTTTTTTCTTTCTTCCTGTTATAAACACCATCGGGAATAATTGATAAACGCGGATGTCAGCCACTAACAGAGAATTTTAAGAGTTCTGAAATCTCGTTAAATCTTTCATCTAATAAACATAGCAGCAGATTCTATTTAGGTACAACTTTCTTTTTCTAACGAACAGGCTTGAAGGTGTTGCAGAGCCTATTGAAATATCTCGCAACTTATTTATGCTGCCTTCCATTGTATCGAGAGTTTCCTACCTGCCGCAGCACAGTCGCGCAAGTACAAATTGATCAGGGTTTGATAGGGCATACCTGCTTCTTTAGCAAGTTTTTTAAAATATTCCACTGTTCCCTCATCAAGACGAATGGTAACCTGCTTCTTGAGTTGAGCTGCATAGGAATTTTCTTTGCTTTTGAAAAATTATATTCCTTTCTCATTTTGATCACCTTTCCCAGTATTGCTTCTGCTCCAAGCGTGTTGCTTTACGGTCAGAAATAATTCTTATTGACATTTGGTTTTTGCGATAACTATGACACACCACCAAAACTCTGAGCTGTGCACTTAGTCCGAGCATAATAAATCGCTCCTCATCGTCCGAATGGTCAGGATCATGAATCAGCAAAGCATTTTCATCAACAAATACTGTTTGGCCCTCTTCAAAACTAACACCATGTTTTTTCTTGTTTGAAGCGTTTTTCTTTTTATCCCACTCGAACTATATTGCTACCATATTTAAATTGTAAATATATATATAAGTTTAGTTTTTCAACGAATGAACGCAACGTTTGTTACAGTGGAAATTTGCACCATTCATCAGAATTTGTCATGTTTGAATAGTACTATATGTCAGAGGTAGAAAAGTTATCCCACTTTTGGTACGCAATATACAACTACTTTAAAGCGGCATTGAAAATTCTCACTGAAAGTTGTGGTTAAACATGAATGCCACATGCTCTTATGACGGCAGATCTTTATACCGTCTCCCTAAGTCCTTAATTTGCGAGCATAAGGGTTAGAGTGTAAGCTTCCGAGCTGAAAAATTGTTATTATTTTATGACAGTCAGTGTTAGAAGGTAAGTGGTTGATTTACTAAGATAACTCAGCAGCTTCTTGATGAGACAATTGTTACGTTTTTGTGACACTGAATGTTATAATAGCCGTAAGTCATTGATTTGCGGGCGTAACTCAGTGGTAGAGTGTCAGCTTCCCAAGCTGAAGGTCGCGGGTTCGAATCCCGTCGCCCGCTCCAGTTACGGAATATGCAATATGTTTCTCTATAAAACCGCAGTGCCTTATTATTTGACCTTGAAGGCTTCTGTTCCTATCAGGATAACCACAATAGCGGAAAGGACAGCTTTGATTGTAGCAGCTAAAAAACCGATCACGAAGGCTTTTCCTCCTGCCTTCTTCAAGTCATCAAAGGCTATATTCAGACCAACGCCTGCAAAGCCGACAGCAAAAAATATCTGTAGAAACTGTTTGCCGAAAATGGTTCTGTGGTCCTCTGTGAAAACGCCAAATTCATTTAGCGTAACCATCGCAAAAAAACCCAAAATGAACAAGGGGAACTTTTCCTTGATTACCTGCCATTTATTAACCTTTTCATGCCTTCCTTCTGCTGTTGCCTGTCTGATAACGTAAAACCAGATGCAAAAAATAACTACAAGCGGGATAAATCCTACCCTGACGATATTGATTATGTTGGCTGTCAACAGAGAATCATGGCCATACCAGGTTGCAGCTGCGACGAGCTGGGCGGTGTTAAGTATCGCTGTCCCGACCCAGGCGCCAAAGACCGGCTCTGACATTCCCAGGGCCTTGCCAATATAAGGAAAGGTGAAGAGGGCTGCGGTTCCGAAGAGGAGTATCGTCCCCACTGCATAGAAGAAATCCCTGGGCTTTGCATTCACAACCGGGGCAACGGCAACAGCGGCCGATACTCCGCAGATTCCGGTTCCGGCAGCCATTACGCCCATGAGTCCGTCGTCCAGCTTCATTCTTCTTCCAAGAAATGACACAAGTATAGTAGTGCCCAATATAAATATAAGCACCAAAACAAGAGCGAAGACACCGACTTTCAGAAGGTTGGACCACAAATAATATCCGCCGAGAAGAATAATACCGGGCTTAATAACGGGTCTTGCCAGCACTGTTCCGGGCTGGAATATTTTTGGCAGCCCTATTGTATTTCGTATGATCATACCGCCAAGCAGAAGAACGGCCACATAGGTGAGCTGGAACTCTATCATTCTCTCCCCGAATGCGAATTTGGAAGGAATTTTTCCTGTAGCTGCAAGAGTCTGATAGTCATTTTCCTGAAGGAGATGGGGCTTCTTGGGCTTTTCCTTTATCTCCCCGCGTTCAAATGCAGCTACCTTCTCCTGGTATTTTTCCTCACTTTCTGCCTTGTATTCGGCAAAACCCAAAAAAGGCTTGCCGTCATCGGCATGTGCCTTTAGGACCTTCGCGCTCGCCTGATAGTCCTTCTGCCATTTATGTATTGACTGGTCCCATTGAAGGGCCATCCAGCCAAAAATCATGCAAAGAACAAAACCCGGAATATATTTAAGAATGCCGCTATTTGTATCAGCCATTTATCGTCCCCCTTTTAAAAAAACAATGACGAAAATGTTTTGGGTGTTATGACTCCGGTAAGTCCGAGCACTACTGTTATGGCCGCAAGAATAAGCACCCAGATATCCTCTTTTCTCTCAGCGGAAAAAACTTTTTTGGCTTTTTCTTCGAATTCTTTTGTTTCTGCCATTTAATCCCTCCATTGATGATTAAAATAACAGCGTTCCTACTTTATCACAAGAACAGGCACAGGCGAATGTTCAATAAGCCTCGCCGTAACACTCCCAAAAGCAAATTTCTTTGCTCCATGCTTTCCATGTGATGCGGCTATTATCAAATCCGCGCCCTCTCTTTTTGCAACCTCGATAAGCATTTCGGCAGGACTTCCTGTTTCTGCAAGCACCCTTGCGTCAATGCCTGCTTTTATGAATTTCTCCATTGCATTTGCAGTAATACTTTTTGATTCCTTTATCTGGAGGTCACGTACAACATTACAGTCGATCTCTGTCAGCCCTATCGGGCAGTATTCTTCCATCACATATACACAGATGACCTCTGTTTTCTCCTTCTTTGCAAGTTCCACTGCCTTGTCTATTGCCCTTTGGGCAAATTCGGAACCATCATCTGCAACTATGATCTTTTGCACCTTCCACCCTCCCTTCTTTCAATCATTTTTAAAATGGAGAATTTGACGCAGTTGAACGACTTTGTGGGGTATATATGATAAAAAAATTTTCCTGAGACACCCTGCAATCCCCTCTTCATTGTTTGTCTTCTATAAATTACACCCAAATAGAAATATTTTCAAGAAACACCCGTAACTTGCTATTTCAGCAATTGAATAGCAACTATCACTGCTATCAGAGCTGCAAGCCCGATTCCTTCCGCAATGATGATTATTATCGCTATTCTTCTCTGAGAAGGTGTCATCCTCAGCCAGAATCTGTCGAGAAACCACTTTGTAATTCCGCCCTGTCTAGCCTCAAGAATTGTATAGTTCCTCAAAGCCTTCATCCAGTATATGAGATCATCTTCCCTGAACAAATCGCCCTGAATGGATAGAGTCGTTCCTGACGATCCCGCTTCATCAATCATAAATTTAATAGTATGTGAATTCATTTCATAATTGACTGATTTTTCGTACTCCTCAACCTTTAAATGAATCTGAAGGTTGTCGTCTGTTCTGTCATCATAGAGAGTGAGATTATATAAGCCTTTATCGATATTATCGAGCTTTCTGATATACCATGAAGGATTAAGCCTTAAAATAATATCCGGGTTAAGAAGAACATTTCTTAGAATATCCCCCGGCGCTTTGATGTCAATCTTATTCATTGAACAAACAGCGTAGGAATACGAAGGTTATCAAATATCTTTCTTGGAAGGTTGAAAGAGCTTATCCTCGCATAGAGCGTACTGTTCTGCTTTGCGCCAAGGACAAGCAAATCATAGGAATTATCCGATATTTCCTTTAATATCTCTTCTTCAGGAGGACCATACCTGACTTTTAAGTCATATGATAATCCTGCGGAATCTGCTATTTTACTGAAAGCGTTCATTATGTTATCGGCTTCCTTAATCAATTCATTTTCCATGTATCTGCTGTACTCAATCCTTCCGACAGCATAAATTTCATCTGCGAATTTCTTAAGATAAGGGTTCACTACATGAAGCGCGGTCAGCTCTGCATTAAATGCCCTGGTTATGTTGATCGCATAATTGACGGCTTTTTCAGTCTGCGTCTCACCGTCAACGCAAAGAATAATTCTTCTGATCATCTCCGGCTGCGTATCAGCTTCCATACATGATATATCCTTTGAATAACCGTAATGTGCGTAAGCACCAGCATTATCCATAAGACAGGAAGAAGCCATCCGGTCAGGGCACCAAAAACCAGCAGTATAAGCCTGTCAGGGCGTTCCATTAATCCTGTCTTGCACGATTGTCCAAGACCCTCTGCACGCGCCCTTGCATAGCTGACAAGAAATGCGCCAGCCATGGAACCTATGCTGAGAAACGAGCCTGAATGGCTCCCCTGTTCAGCCATGTACCAGGCTATCGAAAGAAATATAAATGCATCGGAATAGCGATCAAGTACTGAATCGAGAAAAGCCCCGAATCTTGAAGTCCTGCCCGTTGTCCTCGCAACAACCCCGTCGAGCATATCAAAAAACCCGCCGACGAGAATCAACAGGCCGCCGAACCTGATGTTATAGGGGATGACAAAAGCGGCAAGGACTGTTATAAGGAAACCGGTTATTGTAAGCGAGTTCGGACTGCAAGGGATACGTCTGGCTATAGACTTCAGGGGGCCATCAAAAAAATGACCGAGTCCGGCACTAAGCATTAACTGCGTTCCCCAGATGGCCCCGCACGCATCATGCAGGGATGAATGTTCTTAACCCACCATTTGCAAAACATATTTTTAAATAAAGGGGGCAGATGTGATGAAAAAGGCCTGCCATCGACACCTTAAAAACCTCACACACGTTCTGCCGGCTTTTGACTGGAAAACACCAGAGTTAGCATCTGCGGTCACGTGTATTAAATAGAAATCTGTCGATTTGCAGGGGTTTTTAAGCACGTCTGCCTCCGTTCCGATGCAAATTCAGGTTAACCTCCCCGAAGAATATCCCGCAAAAATGCAATATTCCAGCGCAAGGGATTATCTCTCTCTCTTACCCTGTATAAAAGCTTCCACCATATCACGGGCTGTTTCGTCGGCAAACTGCACCATCGGATGCTTCATGAAATAGGATGACGGGGAAATAAGCACGCCGCCAACCCCTCTGTCGCGCGCAATCTTGCAACACCGTATCGCGTCAATCACAACGCCGGCGCTGTTCGGAGAATCTTCTACTGAAAGTCTCAGTTCAAGGTGCACCGGAATATTGCCAAACTCCCGTCCCTCAATCCTGAGGAAACATATCTTGTTGTCCCGGAGCCACGGAACATAATCAGACGGGCCGATATGGATATGTTCATCGGAAAGCGGAATATGCATCTGGGACTGAACCGATTCTGTCTTGGATATCTTTTTGGACTTTACCCTCCTGTGGTTAAGCATATTGAGAAAATCGGTATTTCCTCCTACATTCAATTGATAGGTGCTGTCTATCTTTACGCCCCTGTCTTCAAAGAGTTTCGTTAAAGTGCGGTGGATAATTGTCGCTCCGATCTGGCTTTTTATATCGTCCCCGATAATCGGTATGTTCTTCTTTTCAAAACGCTTCGCCCACTCTTTGTCGGATGCGATAAACACGGGAACACAGTTGATCAGGCTGACCCCTGAATTCAGACACGCTTCGGCATAAAATGCGGTTGCCTTTTCAGATCCCACGGGCAGGTAGCTGAGAAGTATCTCAGCGTCGCACTGCTTTAAGGTCTTAGCGACATTGCAGGTTTTTTTTCTCGCAACAAGAAACCTGCGGTTTTCCGGGTAGTCCTTCATATGGGGAGATACACCATCAAGAACATTGCCCATCATTACTCTCACGGGATGCTCCGGCAGGTCCCTGATTATATTTTTTGTACAATTAGGAGGTGCAAACAACGCCTCGTTGAGCGGCTTGTCAACTTTTCTTCTGTCTATATCAAACGCCGCGACAACCTCGATATCATCCGGACGGTATCCTCCGAGAACATAATGCATGAGGCCAAGATCCCTGTCGGGGTCTCTTTTGCCCAATGATCTGTAATATGCAATGCCCTGAATCAGCGAGCTTGCGCAATTTCCTACCCCTGCAATCGCTATCCTTATCTTCCCCATCAGCCTATTTAATCCTCTTCGGTATTCTTTTATATAAGACCATTATGATGTCCTCAAGCTGAATATTAAATTCCTTGAGCAGACTCTCCATCGATTCTTCGCAGTTCCGGACGAAACGCTTCCAAATCCTCTGGACTGTATCCTTGTCAAGTTTTGATGCGTCCGCTACTTCCCTGAAACTCATGCCTTCCAGCAGATAACGTATTACCTCCCTTATTTTTGTCTCTTTCGTGTGCAGTCCGAAAAAAAATGAGTTCTGCCGTTCCGAGAAACGGAAACTGCACGATTTACACTTCAGAAGCCTGCGCCGGCTCTTTCCATACTTATTATTTATGACAATATTGCCCAGTCCCCTTTTACCGTGATCCCCGCATTCCTCATTCGGACAGAAGTAATCATCAGGATTCACTGAAATTTCCATGCATAGTTATATCCCAAGAAAGGATGGAATGTCAAGAAAATCGGCAATGAAATGGGGACAAATCGCGGTCTCTACTTTCCTGTTCTCAGTCCGAGCTTTTTATATAGCAACGGGAAGTTGACATTGTCCGCAACAAGGCTCATTCCCCTTGAAACTTTCATCTTGTCTCTCAGGCGTATACGGATGGAGAGTTTCTCGACTTTCTTCGCTATGCTGTAAGTATCTTCTCTTACAGCGAGAATAGGCACGTTTTTCTGCTCGGCTACAGATAAAATGATCTCACTGGGGTAAAGTTCTCCCGTAAGAATCAGGCATACCGAACCCGATTCGATAGCAGACAACTGTATATCTGATCTGTCGCCGCCTACGATAACCGCATTGTTTCTGGTTTTCTTAAAATACTCTATTGCCTTATCTACCTGCATGGCACCGATGAGAAAATTCTCAACATGGTTATTAAGCCTGTCGTGACAGCACAAAACCTTGCCGCCGAGCATCTCGTTCAGTTCCTCAACAGTAACCGAGCCGACCAGCGGATCATGCGGGAGTATGCCCAGAATATCGATATTTTTTCTCTTCATGAAAGGCACTGCGTATTCATCAACACTTTCCCTGTGCTCAGCTGTTACCTTGTTTAATATCACGCCGATGAATCTGTCGCCCAGGTCCTTTTTTGCCTGCAGGACATAATCAACTATATACTCGCCCTCGTACTTCACAACGATGACGACCTTTGCGTCCAAGCGCTTTATAACCTTAAGTCCCTGTAAACCGAGATAGCTTCCGGTATATATGCTGCCGTATCCGCCTACAAGCATTATGTCCTTGTCTCCTGACAACAGATTGAACGATCTCAGGATTTTTGTCATAAGTCCCTTATTCTCCCTGAGATAACTCTTAACCGCAAGTTCCTGCGTCAATACAACGGGACATATATCGGAAATAGGATCCCTGAGTTCAAGGGCACGGTAAATACGCCAGGCATCATTATCTGTAAGAATGTCTTCAACCTTAATCGGCAGGATTCCTACCGGCTTGAAATATCCGACCCTCAGACCGTCTTTCCTGAATCTATATCCCAACCCCATCGAAACCAGACTTTTTCCGGAATAGCCGGCAGTAGAACCTACGTATAACGGAACCATTTTATTCACCTCCTATGGAAAATCGTGCATCAACAGCCACTGCGCCCTCGCCCCTTTTCTTTACAAGCAGAGGATTGATATCGGCTTCGATGATCTGTGGGAAATCCATTGCCATCCGCGACAATATCAAGAGGGATTCCTCTATCGCTTCTATATCTGCCTCAGCCTCTCCCCTGACTCCCCTCAACAGCGGAAAAGTCTTTGTCTCGCGTATCATCTCATGGGCATCCTCCCGGCTGAGCGGCGTAATCCTAAACGCGATGTCCTTTAAAACTTCGACATAAATGCCACCTAATCCGAACATGATCATATGCCCGAATTGGGGATCTTTGGTAATGCCCATTATTACCTCTTTTCCGCCGCGTACCATCTCCTGAACCATCACACCGTATATCTGCGCAGCCGGCATAATATTTCTGACCCGGGTAGTGATGTCGAAAAATGCGTTTTCGACTGCTTTTTTGCTTTCGAGGCCGACTTTTACGCCACCCATATCGCTCTTATGTATGACCTGCGGGGAGACTATTTTCATAACTACAGGGTAGCCTATGCCTTTGGCTGCGGCAACGGCCTCCTCCGACGTCCTGGCAAACAGACTTCTGGGAACCCTGAATCCGTAAGACATCAGGACATCATGAACTTCTGAATCACTCAAACGCTCCCTGTTCTCTTCGGCGGCTTTCTCAAAAATGTGTTTTGCCTTTACCTTAAAGTCATCAAGCTGAGGATAGGTTTTTTCAGGCCTGTCAATCCAGGCCTTGTATCGGTACATTGCATTGAGCGAAGAAACGGCCTCTTCAGGATAACTGTAATTAGGCACATTGTATCTCAAAAGGTTTTTTGTTCCGGACTCAACCCGCTGTTTACCCATAAAAGATGTCAGGACAGGTCTGTCGATATTCCCTGCGACATTTATGACTGCCATGGCTGTTTCATCAACATCAACAACAGCCGTAGGCGTCAGGAGGACTATAATACCATTCATTTTCTCATCCTTGAGCACGGCAGTAAGCGCCTTTTCATATCTGTCGGCTCCGGCATCTCCCAGGATGTCTATGGGGTTGTAGAATGAAGCAGCCGCCGGCAGGAAGGTCCTCAGTTCATCAACAACCTCTTTATTCGGGGGGGCAAGCTTCAGGTCTGATTTGTCGCACGCATCTGCAGCCAAAATCCCGGGGCCGCCGGAATTGGTTATTATGGCAACGTTAGGTCCATGCGGAAGCGGCTGGTTAGCAAAAGCAAGTGCATAATTGAAAAGCTCATTTATCGTATGTGCCCTGATAACACCGCTCTGCCTGAAAGCCGCATCAAATGCGGCTTCACGGCCCGCCAAAGCGCCTGTATGAGAGGATGCGGCTTTTGCTCCCGAACTGGTTATGCCTGATTTCAGAATGATAATCGGTTTCTTTTTTGTAACCTCTTTTGCAACCTCCATGAACTTGCATCCGTCTCCGACTCCTTCGATATAACCCAGTATCACCTTTGTATTTTCATCTTCTGCCAAAGCCAGCATGATATCAGTATCAGTTATATCCGCCTTGTTGCCCATGCTGATGAATTTCGAGAACCCTATCTCATCCGGCAATGCACGGTCGAGAACTGCCAGACAAAGGGCTCCTGATTGCGAGAAAAAACCGATACCCCCCTTAGCCGGCATACCTGCGGCAAATGAGGCGTTGACCTTGGAATGCGTATCGATCATACCAAGGCAGTTGGGACCGATGAATCTGAGCCCGGCCTTTTTTGCAGTCCTGATCAATTCGGCCTCGAGCCTGGCTCCTTCAATGCCGCTTTCCTTAAACCCCGCAGTGATGATGATCGCGGAATCTATATTTTTCGAGCCGCATTGCTCTACCACCTCCAAAACATTCTTTGAAGGGACTACAATAATTGCAAGGTCTATCTTGTCAGGAACATCTATAAGGGATGGATAAGCCTTTTTGTTCAGAATTTCGGGTGATCCGGGATTAATCGGATAAACCATTCCCCGATATCCGTACCGTATGATATTGTTCAGTATATCGTAGCCGACCTTTCCAGGCGTTCTCGATGCGCCCACAACCGCAATGGAGGCCGGATTAAAAAAATTGTTCAGCATATAGGGTACATATTATCTCAGAATTACGCTATTTTCAAGGTTTTTAAGCATAAACCAGCATTTTTTCATCAGCTGCGGATGCAGTGCTGTTACTAAGCTCGCGCAGCTTGACCGGGAGACATAAGCCTTTAATTCACAAAGGCGAATGAAAATGGGCGTTTTTTCGTCATGCCCGAGGTTCTTAGTCGGGCATCCATTCCCGGATAAATTGGATTCCCGCCTTCGAGACTGTGTCGCAATTGTGTTTTTTGTCATTTCGAACGAAGTGAGAAATCTTTAACTCACTGTTTTTGTTGCAAGATTTCTCGTCGCAAACTCCTCGAAATGACACCTTTAGCGATTGTGACACAGCCTCTTCGCGGGAATGACAGAGATTGGAACCTATTTTCGAGGCAATGAGAACTTTTTCTCGGAATCGTACTTTATGGGCAGACACTAATTACGTCCTGTGCATCACCTTGCCCATATCCGAGATATCATAACCTCCCAGAGCTGCCACACTCTCTCTGAATTCATTATCCTCGCGTATAATCCTTAAAAGATTTGCTATCATCTCGATATTAATAAAATCATCCGGTATGGCAAGGTCATATCTCTCTTTCGCAACGGGTATGAAATCAAGCCCGAGTGCCCTGGCGGATGCAAGTATAGCAAGGCCCGTATCGGCAACTCCTGTCAGAACTGCCGATGCCACACCCATGTGCGTATACTCCTCCCGATCATAACCCTTCACGTCAGCCGGGTTTATTCCGAGCTCTCTCAGGCATTTGTCGGTAAGAAGCCTTGTGCCGGCTCCCGCCTGCCTGTTGACAAATGCCACATCGCCCTTTGCCAGGTCTTCAAAACCTGCGATGTTTTTGGGGTTACCGTTCGGAACAAGAAGTCCCTGTTCCCGATATACAAGGTTTATGAGCTGAATCCTTTTGTCGGCGAGAAATCTTTTCACAGATGATATATTGTACTCACCCGTTTCTTCGTCGAGCAGATGGGTTCCCGCGAGATGGGCTTCGCCCCTTTTCAATGACATCAAACCGCCCATAGAACCGACGTGGGCTGATGAGAGAGAATACCTGGGGAATCTCTTTTTTAATATATTTGCCAGCAGATCGATTGTGTTGTCATGGCTTCCGATGCAGACAATCGTATTTTCGATGTCCCGCTTCGATCTAAGCAGTTCCACCTCTACTTCTGTCCCCGCTCCTATACCCTGGGACATAGCTGGCACACGCAAAAAACCGTCAGCCCTGACAAGGGACATCATTACACCGGCTCCCCGGGTAACAGGGGTTGCAATGCAATGGTCGCCTACCTTTCCGAGCTTAACCCTCAAAAATTCCTCCTGTCCGAGTGCTGATGCAACCTGCCTCGACAGTTTTGCCTTAAGCTTCTCCGGCTCTTCGAAATCAAGGCCCTGCCATTTAAGGATTACCGGTTTGACGAAGAGCGTAAATGTTATAAAAGCCGATACGGGATAGCCCGGGATTCCGAGTACAGGTTTGCCTCTTACCCAGCCAAGGATAACGGGTTTGCCGGGTTTTATGTTAACCCCGTGAAGAAGGACATCTCCGAGATCACCAATAGCCTTTGCAGTATAATCTTCAGACCCCGCCGATGAACCGGCGTTAACAATAATCATATCTCCCATACCGTGCGCATCAAGTATGGCTTTTTTAAGCTCTTCCAGATCGTCGGGTATGATTCTGAATCTTATTGGATCACCTCCCCATTCAGAGACAAGTCCGCCAAGGACTCTGGAATTGTATTCGATGATGTCACCCTTTTTGAGGTCTGAACCGGGTTCGACGATCTCAGTGCCTGTAGGGATAATAACTATTTTCGGCCTTTGTCGAACCAGGACCTCGGTGTGCCCTCCTGCAAGCATTGCGCCGATATCAACAGGCCTTATAACCTGATTTTCGGGCAATATCAATTCTGTTGCTACGATGTCCTCGCCGATTACCCTCACATGCTGCCAGGGAGTGGCAGGTGATATGATTTCGATGTACTGGTCCTCCCGCGGTCCTGAATCCGCAGCTCTTATTATATTCACATCCTCTATCATTATTACCGCATTAAAACCATCCGGCATAGGGTCCCCGGTATCCAGATAAACAGCCTGTTCTCCTATTTTCAGTCTTTTACGTTTTCGCTCAGATGCGCCGAAGGTTTCTGCAAATCTCACGGCATAACCGTCCATTGCCGAGGAATGATAAAAGGGAGAGGATATTTTCGCTGTTACTGCTTCTGCAGTGACACGTCCGAGAGAGTTTGCGACCTTAATTTTTTCGCCCGAAAGCGGTTGCAGGACTCCCCCGGAATCAACCTTCCTGAACCAATCCGAAAGCGCCTCATATAAAGGCACGCTTTCAAGATAAATTTTACGGGACATAGTTATTTACTGAGCAACCTGTCTGTCATGTTCTTCAATTAACCTCACTGTACATTATACCCTATGCGCAATTATTCTTTAGAATTAGAGGCCCCGATTGAAGAGTACCCCGAAAAATGCATTTCAATTTACTAATACGACCATAAGCATAGCCACATTTAAACACCCTCCCCTTTATCCCCTTCCGTCTTACGTATTGACGGACCTCCCGTCAAGGGAGGGGCAATTCTTAAGTCCCCTCTCCCTTGACGGGAGAGGGCAAGGGTGAGGGTGTGAGGCTTTTCTAATGAACTCCTTAGTAATACATGCAGGCAGGCAGGCATGTGCGCAGCAAAAGCTAATCTTAGATCCTTAATAGGCAGTTATATATCGGGGATACCCGTACTTTTTCATTCCGGACGATTGAATGTTCGCAGACCCAAATCCTGCGTTGGAGGGGTTTTAATGTCCATATGCCTGCATGACAACGGTCAAATGCAGTTTTCGGTTTAATGTATGGATTGTTCAAATGCATCCGATCTCAGCGGCCTGGCGAGGATATATTTTATATGCATATTGATTATTGCCGATAGCTCCGAAATCAGTCTTTTGGAAGGCTTTATCCTCCTGATTTTTGAAGTATCCCATGTAAGGAGATCGGTATAAAGCTTCAGAACAGCAGGCGATATTTTTATGGGCAGGTCGATCCCCCTTGTGCATGTTTTACACAGCAGCGAGCCCTGGGATATATAAAAGGTATCACAGCTTTTACCGCATCTTCCGCATGTGTCAAGCCTCGGCGCAAACCCGGCAAGATCAAGAAGTCTGATTCTATAATGATCAGCAATCAGATCATCGATGGACGCACCGGCTTCTTCCATCTCCTTTAGAGTGTTCAGAAGAAGGGCATATACCTTTTTATTGGCATCTCTTTCGGGCATAAAGGATATAGTCAGTTCGATCAGGCGGGAAACCTTCATAAAGAAATCGAGCTTATCCCTTATTGCCTGGAAAGCATGCATTATATCGGATTGGGTCAATTTCGGCAGCGGGGCGTCCTCCCTGCCCCAGAAGGATATTCTGGAATGGGTCAGCGGCTCAAGGCTGCTTCCGAACCTGCTTTTTATCTTGCGGGGACTCTTTGCGAACAGCCTGATGAGACCATAATCAGGAGTCAGGTATGTTACGATGAGGTCTGCTTCTCCAAAGGGAACCGTTCTCAGGACAATACCTTCGGTTCTCCTGAGCATTACATGATATTTCCAAAATCTTCGGGCTTAAGGTTTTTCAGCCATTCTTCCAGTTCATCAGAGCTCTTCAGTTCCATAACCCGATCTTCAACAAATATCGGCGCGTTCACCCTCAGGGCGACTGCCACTGCATCGCTCGGCCTTGAATCAACAAGCGTTTCCTTCTTTCCGTCGTTCAGGCAGATCAGAGCGTAGTACGTATTATCCTGTATGTCCGTCACGATTATTTTGGATATTTTTATCTTGAGGTTGTCGGCAATGCTCTTTATGAGATCATGCGTCAGAGGCCTTGGTGTATCAACCTTGCCCAATGCAAGCGCGATTGAGTCAGCCTCGGGTTTGCCTATCCATATCGGGAGCGTGCCGTTGCCGTTAACTTCCTTTAAGAGGAGAATATACATGTTACTTCTCGGATCGAACAGCATACCTTCAACTTTCATCTGGATGAGCATCCTATTTATACCCCAATTCCTTGAGCAGACGAAGATCGTTTCTCCAGTTTTTTTGAACTTTTACCCATAATTCAATGAAAACCTTTGCATTCAACAGGTTTTCTATATCAAGCCTCGCAGCACTTCCGATGGTCTTCAGGAGGGACCCGCCCTTCCCTATTATTATAGCTTTTTGACTATCCCTTTCAACATAAATATTGGAGCTTATCATTATCATACCGTCGCTCCTCTCCTCCCACCTGATTACCTCAACAGCAACAGAATAAGGCAATTCCTGCTCTGTGGCATGCATGATCTTCTCCCTGATTATTTCGGACGCCATAAATCTCTCCATCTGGTCGGTGACGATATCATCGGGATAATACTTTGGACCTAAAGGGAGTGTTATGCGAACTTTTTCAAGCAGAAGTTCGATCCCATCTTTTTTCATGGCGGATACGGGAATGATATGCCTGAAAGGATAGATATCCCTGAAACGGGCTATGAGCGGAAGAATTTCCTTCTTTCGAACCGTATCGATCTTGTTTATGACTAAAAATACAGAGGCACGAACGTTGCCCAACTGTTCGATGATGGAAAGATCGTTTTTTTCAGGTTCCCTGGGTTCAACCATCAAAAGAACAATATCCACCTCGCCTAATGCCTCCAGCGCCGTCTTCACCATAGTCTCTCCGAGTCGGTGTCTTGGTTTATGAATTCCGGGTGTATCAATAAAAATAATCTGTGCATCGGGATAGGTCTTTATACCCATAATCCTGTTTCTGGTTGTTTGAGGTTTAGGCGTTACGATGGCGATCTTCTCGCCGAGGATGCTGTTCAGCAGCGTCGACTTGCCTACATTCGGGCGCCCTATAATTGAGATATAACCGGAATGAAAGTCTTCAATGTTATCGGTATTCTTCATATGAATATAAGGGGCAGGAGGTTAACTCGGCTGCTCCGGTTCTGATCCAGCAACAAATATACCTCAGGAAAGCTTTGAAACCGCCTCTTTAATCCTGCCGACACCCTTTTTTATCTCGTCAACAGACGTTGCATAGGATAGTCTGATATGGCCGTCGTCTCCAAATGCGCCTCCATGCACAAGGCCCACCATTGCTTCCTCAAGAAGATAAAGCGCGAGGTCGGACGATGATGATATCGCTTTGCCATCGACAGATTTTCCATATAAAGCAGATGTGTCAGGAAAGGCATAAAAAGCACCCGTCGGGGTAAGGCAGCGCATACCCGGAACGGCATTGAGTTCGGATACAAGGAACTTCCTTCTCCTGTCAAATTCCGCGCGCATTATTTGAATAAAATCCTGCGGCCCTTTCAATGCCTCGACTGCGGCTTTTTGCGCTATGGATGTAGGGTTGGATGTGGACTGGCTCTGTATGTTTGTCATGGCCTTTATAATCTCTGACGGCCCTGCTGCAAAACCGATCCGCCAGCCTGTCATCGCATATGATTTCGAAAGTCCGTTCACTACAACAGTTTTTGCCTTGACGGCATCATCGAGTGATGCAATGCTTACATGTGTAAAATTGTCATATGTCAGTTTTTCATATATTTCATCTGATATTACCAGGAGATCGTGTTTCAGAATAATTTCGGCGATCTTCTCAAGTGTTACCCTGTCATAGGTAAGCCCTGTAGGATTGGAAGGCGAGTTCAGAATCAATGCCTTAGTCCTCCGGGTTATGCTTGAAGCCAGGGCTTCCGGTTTAACCATAAATGAATCCGCCTCGAATGTCTTTATAAAAACCGGAGTTGCATCATTGAGCAGCACCTGATCGGGATATGATACCCAGTAAGGAGCCGGGATCAGGACTTCATCTCCGGGGCTGAGCAATGCCTGGGCGATATTGTACAGGCTGTGTTTTGCTCCGCATGATACTATGATCTCTTCCCGTTTATAGCGAAGATTATTGTCCGCCAGAAACTTTTCGATAATCGCATCTTTCAGCTCTACAATTCCACCGACCGGAGTATATTTTGTAAAACCGTCTTTAATGGCCCTGATTGCAGCTTCTTTGATGTTGTCGGGAGTATCAAAGTCAGGCTCGCCCACCCCAAAATTAACTATATCAAGTCCACCTGCCTTCATTGCCTTTGCCTTGGCATCCATCGATAGTGTAGGAGACGGCTTGATCTTTGCTGCTCTGTCGGAAAGCATGGGACTGATCCTCCTCTGTTAAATTTAATTTCCGGATTTTACCACAATGCACTGGAATAAAACTATTTAGGTGGTTGATTGGTTATACTATAACATCATGGAAAGGCGCGTATTGAAGAAGAGGATATTCGCAGCTGCAGCTTTGCTTTTGACCGGAGGCATTTTTTACTCTCTGTATGCATATGTCTCTTTTTACTCGAAAATCATTCCAGTTGTCGAAGACAGGGTATACCGCAGCGGCCAACTACCGGCAACTTCTCTTGAAGAGGCGATTAAGGAGAAAGATATCAGGACAATCATCAATCTCAGAGGCAAGATTAGCGGTTCGAAATGGTATATCGGCGAGAAGACGGTATCGGACAGATACGGAGTAAAACTTTACGACATCGGTCTAGATTCGAATGATCTCCCGAGACACCGCAAACTCATGACACTGACCTATATCCTGCAGGAAGCCGACAAACCGGTTTTGATTCATTGCAGAAGAGGTGTGGACAGGACCGGCATGGTTAGCGCAATCGCTCTGTTGCTGGAGAAGGACCCCCCGTTTTCACAAATAAAAGAACAATTTTCGTTTCGTTACGGAGTCATCCCGGTCTATCAATCTGCAGGTCCTTACTTTTTCTCTCTTTATGAACGATGGCTTGAGAAAACCGGAAATTTACACAGCAGGCATGCCTTCTTCCACTGGATGAAAAACGAATATGTAGATGGCTACGGCAACCTCGAATTCTGGATTGAACATGTTAACGGTATTAGCCTGGAGGAATTTTCGAAAAACATGGATATGGGATTGCCGAAAGGTGAAGAAAAAATTTATATGAAGGGATGGGCCTTCGATGCCGGCACCAAAAAACCGGTAACAGATCTGCATGTGGTCTTCGGCAAACGTTTCTCCTACAAAGTGGATTTTAATCACAAAAGACCCAATGTTGCACGCTATTTCGAACTCGGCAGAGAAAACTATGACAGCTTTGAGATTGGCTGGGAGATAAAAATAGAAAGGGACAGCCTACCGCCCGGTTGTCATTCACTCTCCCTCAGGTATGTCAAGGCAGCATCGGTATTCGATATCCCCACAGATGCTGTACTGTGCATATAAAAAGTCTCCTTCAAAGACGTATCTACTTTTTCTTAAGCGAGTCCTTCAGTTCCTCTGCCTGATAATTTTCCTGCTGAATCGTGAGGTCCATATTTATGATCAAACCACCATGCTTTAGTACTTCCCTGTCCCTGCTGAATTTCAGATGTCTTTTGTGCGACTTTTGCAGACTTCCAATCGCTTTTTTCATTGCCAGTCCTGGGGTTTTGCTGGCATCTATTCTGCCTGGCTTGAACTGCGGAGGGATGCCGTTTCCGCCTATGTCTTCGGCAACGTGGGCAATATGTTTCATCTTTTCCATGGCCTGGTCCATCAGATTCCAGGCCAAAGTTCCTTTTTTCTGCAATACCCAGGAATACCGGATATGCTGAAGCATCTCATTGTATTTATTTGTAACATCATTTTGAAGCATATCGATAAAACCCTCCGGGACTTTCAGCTTTCCACCGGGCGCGCTTCTCGCCTCATCAGGACTCAGTTTATCGAGAATCCTCTGAAATTTTCTGGCGTGAATGGCCGACTCCCATGCCTCCCTCCTTAATACGCGTCTGATATGGGGATCATCTACCTTTTCTGCTTCGCTGTTGTAATGAGGTATTAATTTCTTTTCATAATCAACGTATGATTTGAATATAGTCGCCCTGTTTGTCGGATCATAGGGATAAGGAGCGGGCTTGAATTGGGGCTCTCCGCCCAATTGACCTATTATCATGCCCAGCCAGTGCATATGCCACATCTCTTCCCGGGAACGTGAAAGCAGGCTTGCGCCGATGGGAGTATCCTCTCCTTCCATCCATGCATGGACAAGATACCGGATAATTGCAGCATGCTCCTCGGCCATATCCTTGTTTAACATTGTAATTAATTCGTTTTTCTTCATTCTGTCCTCCATTCGATAGTTTTGACGTAATTCATCATATCTGCATTTCTAATGATATGAGAACAATCATTGCGAGTCAAGTGCCTAATTTAAAATTGTCAAGGCACTAAGTAAATTGTGCAACATTTGACATTAAAATGTTTTTTAGTATTAAAATTAACTGATGGCAGCACCAGACAGAAATCCTGGAGCAGGTATAAACCCGCGGGGCGGTCTTGCGCGTCTGAGAAATGTGTGCGAGGGCGCAAAGAATATCTGCATCATAATATATGCGAATCCTGATCCGGACGCCCTGGCAAGCGCATTCGCCCTCAAGAAACTACTCGAAACAAAAAAGCGCAACATCAAAATAGGGTATACAGGGGCAATCGGGAGACCTGAAAATGCCTCTATGATAAGACACCTGGGGATACCCGCATTTCCGGTCAGCGAGGAGGAGGCTGCCCGCTCCGACATTACTGCAATAGTAGACTCCCAGCCCCATTTCTTCACCGACTTCAGACTGCCGCGTTTTGATATTGTTATAGACCACCATCCGCTTGTGGATATAATTCCGGCCAAATTTATAGACATACGTCCTCATTATATGTCTACTTCTTCAATTATGACGGAATACCTTAAGGCTGCGGGCGTGCGACTTACCAAAAACCTGGCAAGCGCCCTCTTGTATGGGATTAAGACCGACACCCGAGCCTTTATGGGTGAAATAAGCGATGCTGATGTCAAGGCAATAAGATGGCTCAGGGGGAAGGCGGACAGAGACATTGTTAAGCAGATCGAGTTCTCTCAGTTCACCTGGGAGGCACTTGATTACTTCAGTATCGCACTCGTCAGAAGGCGTTTTCTGAACGGCGTCCTGTTTTCCCATCTTGGGCCGGTTCCTTTCTTTGACGTCTGCGTGCAGGTTGCGGATTTTTTCATCCGTCTGGAAAAAGTCTCATGGGCGCTCGTAACTGGAGTGGTCGGCGACGCACTTGTGGTTGTCTTCCGAAACGATGGGCTTAAGAAGGATGCAGGTTATCTGGCACGCGCCGCCTTCGGCGGGATAGGTAGTGCCGGAGGGCACAAATCCATGGGTCGTGCAGAGTTTAAGCAGGATGCGCTGCCAAAGGGGCTTCTGCTGTCAGATAACAGGGGCATCGAGGAATTCGTACTGAAGTCACTTGCAAAGATCGACCCCGTCTTTATCCCGGTACTCAAATCCGCAAGGAAACGGATATAAAAATTCTACTTCAGAGAACTCCTCAATTCACTTATTATGGCACTGCCTAAGGCCACTCTCTGTCTCTGACCTCCTGACAGCTCATTAGGACTCAGAGTTCCAGAACACTCCTGCCCTTATTCTCCATGGCATACCAGACAGACAGATAGTCCCTCATCTGTCGCGTGATAAGGAAATTCTTCCTCACATGTTCTCTCGCCTTTTCCCCCATCTCACCGGCCATTAAGGGATTATTCAGCAGTTGCCTTATCCTGAATGCAGCCCCCTCCACCGAGTAGACAAGGAAACCCGTAACTCCATGTATTATCTGCAGAGGAATGCCGCCGACCGCACCTCCGATGACAGGCTTCCCTTTCCACATTGCTTCGGAAACAGTGAGACCGAACCCCTCCCTGAGAGACTTCTGCAGGATAACAGTTGCAGCCCTCTGCAAAGCATTGATATCCCGGTCACTGAAAGGCGGCAATAAAAGTATGTATATATCCGGATCGTTCGCCGCATATTCCCTGACTTCATCAAGCACCTTTTCGCCTTCGGGATCATCAGTTGCAGGGCTCCCGGCCAGTACAAGTATACAATCGTTATATTTCCTGACAAGCCTGTATGCCTTTATGACGCCAATGGGGTCCTTGAACCTGTCGAATCTTGAAACCTGCACTATGATAGGTCTGTCTGAGGTTATCTGAAATTTTTCCAGTATTTCGCTTACTTCCTCGCTGGTTAAATCTTTATTTTTTTCGCTTACAGGGTCTATTGAAGGAGGGACTATAAACTCATCGATCGGCAACGCCCGAGCAAATTTTGCAACCGAAAAAATGGCAGCGTCATATTGACGGCAATACTGGTTAAGATAATCGCAGACCTCCTGCTGCGGACTCGATACATCTATGTGGCATCTCCATAACCATATGCCTCCCTTTTTAAATTCTACGAGGGGAACCGGCTGCGGATCATGGATCAGGACTGCATCAGCTTCAAGATCAAGTTTGCCGGCATTTTTTTTGTTGATCTCATAATGGTGCTGCCACATATCCTGGGTAATATCCTCAAAATTGCCCTGGATAGCGTTATGGACCTTCTTCGTCATATCGAAAAATTTCGCGTCCCCTTCAATCACTTCCCAACGCGTCTGAATCCCAAGTTCTCCGAGCATCGGGATCATTCTCTGCAGAATCTCGGCAACCCCTCCCCCTTCACGGGTAGAATTAATATGGAGGAATGTCCTATTATGCAGTCTCTCTCCAAGGGTCTGAAGGAGTATCAGATCACTTTTGGGAGATATACCTATATACTGATCAAACATCGATCTATTACCTCCATATCTTTTCTTACTTCTTCTTCAACCTCTTCGATAATATGTTTTTTTATCTCCTCCAGATCGTGCATGAATGGGTCTATCGCCCTGATTCTGCCTGCAAGTTCCTTTTTTCCGAAAACCTCCTCGACCCACCTCGAAAAATCGTCGATACCCCCTCCCAAACGCATCCTTGCTTCATAAAAATGATAGTATACGGAGGCCGTATCTATATATCTTAACGCAGTCAGAAACTCTGCCAGATTGGTTGCCCTTGTTCCGACAGGGAATACAAACGTCACTGTTTCGTTGAAGTAAAACTCATCGGTAGGCATTGCCTCCTTCGGTTCAGGGAAGACATCAAGATGCTCGTCAATCACCTTCCTCAGTTCCTGCCTCAGGCTATTAATGTCCCTGAATGCATACAGGTCTATATTCGAAAGTCTTTCAGAAAGGGCGTTATCCTCAATACTCTCCCCCGCCCACTGCGCGAAGTCATTTGTGTATTCGAGTAAATTACCTTTAAGGAAATACTGATAGGTGTGGTGAAATATGCTTTCATCACTTACATCGCTTATTCTGTCCCTGAGTTCCCTGACGCTTTTGGCTTTCCTGCCGGTCGCCTTCAGCAGACTAATGCATTGCATAAACTGAAACGTCGTCTTTTCTTCCATTTTGATCCTCCCGGACGCAGGTCATATGAGTTGCTAACCGCCACTCTTCTCATTTTTACCGATTGAACTGTAGCGATCAATCTCGATTGATGCGATCCTCAGATCCATCTGATTCCTAAAAGCCATAAATTCCCCGATCAGAGTATCAGGTACTGACTTGCCCGGCGGCATTTTCACAGTCAGGGGATTTGTCGGCTTATTGCCGATCCTCAGCTCGTAATGAAGGTGGGGGCCTGTTGCCAGACCCGTGGATCCGACAAACCCGATCACCTGCCCCTGCATAATTTTTCCGCCCTTTTTTACACCTTTTGCGATTCTGGAAAGATGACCGTAATAGGTCTTCCAGTTATTTGGATGTCTTATTATTACAAGATTGCCGTACTGTCCTTTATGCCCGGAAAATATTACCGTACCGCTGCCGACAGCAGAAACAGGAGTCCCTGCCGGAGCAGCATAGTCAAGACCATGATGAGGCCTGTATATTCTTAAAACGGGATGAAAGCGGCTGCTCGAAAAGTGTGAACTGATGCGCCTGTAATTAAGGGGGGCCTTCAGAAATGCCCTTTTCATTGATCTCCCGCCGGCGTCAAAATAACAGGGTTCTCCGCCGTTTTCAAACCTGTACGCAGTGTATGCCTTGCCGTTATTGATGAACTCTGCCGAAAGTATATTCCCGAATTTTCTGAATTCTCCGTCAGTCTCATAGCTCTCAACAACTAATTTGTAGGTATCACCTTTCCTCAGGTCGGAAGTAAAATCAATATCCCATGCAAAAATATCCGATACACTCAGGGCAAGCATTACCCGCTCTCTGCCGTCTCCTATTGATGAGATAAGATTGTCCTGTATGACCCCCGCCACATTAAGTATCTTCCTTTCATACTCGACGCATACCTTCTCCGCCAGGAACCCGGCTTCGGTACGCTTGACCCTCAGCATGCTATCTTCGTCAATCCAGTAGTCCAGAGAATCTACCCGGTTATTCTCATCGGCAGTAATCCTGTAACCCCGTCCCGGATACAACTGCCGCAATCTATGGATATCCGCAGAGGCCTCTTTCAGCTCCAGCAGGTCCCTCAAATCAAGGCTGTACCGCTTGAAGATATCAAAGAGCGTTTCCCCTTTCTCTACGGTTCCGGATATTTCACGAGAATTCTTCTCTTCCTGACCGGCTTTTTGCTGCTCCTGAGGCAGGTTGAAATTGCTCCGGATAACTATGAATGCAATAAATATGGCAATCGCTATTATAGAAATATTCCTCACGGTTCCTCCTTCGTTCCATCAAAAAGAACGGATGCAAAAAGACTATAACAGCAGCAAACCGTCTTCATGCCTTCCTCAGAAGTCTGCTGGTCTCATGCCACAGGTTATTCAAACGGTTCACAGCGGAAGGCAGATCCGTATCCATTTCGGATTTTGTCTTTTTCACGGATGTCCGGAGTTCGCTGATCGCCTTTCTGTTCTCATCAGTACCCATATCCATGGAAGCCAAAAGCAGTTCATCAATAAAGTCGAGCTCGACCCTGGCATTGCCTATATTTTTGGCTATGGTTTCCAGACGGGCCTTGAGGATATGGGATCTTATATCCGCCAAAGCGGAATCGAATTGCATAGCCCGGGTCATCGACTGCATTTCCTCCCGGTTTTTCTCCATGGTCTCTTTCTGCTTCTTCAGCATATCTTCCGTATCGGCCTTCTGCTTTTTTATCGATTCTTCAGCTGAGGACATATCTTTTCCGTAGGACTCATCAAAGGCATTAATCTTTGCTGAAATAGCATTGACAGTTCTGATTATCTGCCGGGCATCGGCATCGGACTGCAGGGGGGCAACTGCTGCTTCGTCCTTCATTTTTTGAATTTTCTGTTTTAAATCCTGCACCTCGCTCCTGAGTTCCGACGTATAATTTTCCAGAAGCACGGGAGCCCCAAAATATCCTGCCCCAAGGATTGCTGCTGCAGCAACAACCATTATAACCGCCGGTTTCATAATTGCACCTCCCTCACTCATTATTTATTATCTTCATCAACCGCCTTTTTGATTCTACCAAGAATGTCAGGCACTGCAGAGGTTACCCTGTCCCAGCTCGATATCAGAGGCACACCCAGCGGGTCTTCGGTTATTGTCTCCGCGGCCTTCTTTATCCCGTTAGTAAATGTCTCTACAGCGAGGCTTTCTTCGTGGCGGTCAAAGAAAAGACCGTTGATGGCAGCATCGTCCTCATAACGTTTCAGCATATCCTGCGCAGTTCTTACATAGGTTGCTACAAGCGTTTTGAAAAATCCGTCAGAAAAGACTATCCCTTCTGAAGCGAGTGTCCTGAAAACCGACTTGCAGATATCCACACACATCTTATACAAACCTTTTGTAGCATCCTCCGGAGAAAGGTCCTGGTGTTTGTGCTCATAATTTTCAGCAATATCAACCTGGCAGACCCTTCTCGGCGAGGTATTTCTGTATACCTCGGCGAGGACTCCGACTTCAAGTCCCCAGTCGCCAGGAATTCTGTTAACCCTTGCAAGATCGACGTCCATCGAAAACTCGCCTGCGAGCGGGTATCGGAAGCTGTCGAAAAATACCAGTATTGGCAAATAGCCAAGTATTTTCTGCAGGGAACGTATAAGAGGCGTCACAAGGAGCCTGGTCATCCTTCCGTGAAGCCGGTCCGTTACCCTGCTGTAAAACCCCTTGCAGAAGTCGTAATCGAGATTCGGGTTCGTGACCGGATAGCACAACCTGGCAAGCAGGTCCCTGCTGTAGGTCAAAATATCGCAGTCGTGTAGTGCAATGGCAGAAAACTCCAGCTGAGATAAGACATAGCCGTAAGACATCCAGGCGGAACGCCCCTTGCCGGGTTCACCTATGGGAAGGTCAGCGGCTTTAATCGCACTGTAAATTTCCTCCATTTTGGGGCCTGAATTCCATATAATCCTTTTTTTTTGGGGAAGAACAGAGAAAAACTCCTTCGCATATTTGAACTCCTCTTTTGAAGCGGGACCGAGAGTAACAACGATCTCCCTGATATATTTCACCTCTTTTAATTCTCTTACAATACCCTTTAGCGCATCTCCCTCAAGCTCACTGTAGAGAGACGGCAGGACAAGAGCTATCGGCCTTTCCTGCGCGTACCAGGTCAACTCCGCCTCAAGCTTTTCTATATCAATTCTGCCCAGCCGGTGCAATGTTGCAATTACGCCTGTTTGATAAAAATCTGCCATAATGTTCCTCCCTTCCCGATCAATACCTTCATTGCCGCCAGAATAATATAAGTTCGTTATCTTATTTTCATTCCTGCAAATTCCGAAATAAATGAGGCGCAGTTTGAGCAAAACCTAAAAGGACATTATAATTATACCATGGGAAACGACGCACGTCTTCTTTCAGAACTTTTTTATGACGGCTTGCAGGCCGTCGATCCTTATTATTCGACCGCACTTCATGCAGAAAAAATACGCTCTATCTACCAGCGCAACAGTTGCGAGAAACTCTACACCGTAGGTTTCGGCAAGGCAGCCTGCAGGATGTACAAGGCGATTGAGGATAAGATGCCTCTGCCTGTCGACAGTGGATTTTTGATTACCAAATACGGGCACTGCGATTCCGGCCATCCCGGGGTAACCGTTTATGAGGCCGGGCATCCGCTGCCTGATGAAAACGGCATGAGGGGCACAGGCGAAATCATAAACCTGTTAGCCACTGCTGATAACAGGACCCTTGTCGTATTTCTCATCTCGGGCGGTGGCTCCGCTCTCCTTGTTTCCCCATACAGTGGTATTTCGCTTAATGAAAAAAGAACTGTTACGGATTTACTTCTGAGGGCCGGTGCAGATATTCATGAACTGAATACTGTGAGGAAGCATATCTCGGGCGTCAAGGGCGGGAGACTCGCAGAGATTTCCCACCCGGCGTGGATGATCTCCCTTATCCTCTCTGATGTGATCGGTGACAGGCTTGACGTTATCGCATCAGGCCCCACGTCTCCGGATTTGGCAACTTATGCCGACGCATTGACGGTTCTTGATAAATTCAGACTCCTCGAGAAGATTCCCCGGAGTATTCATGAAATCCTTCAGAACGGGGCAAACGGTCTTATACCGGAAACGCCTAAAGCAGGCAGCGCCATTTTTGATAAGGTCGAAAACATTATTATAGGAAGCAACAGAAAAGCCGTGGAAGGTGCAAAGAAAAAAGCGGAACTCATGGGGTTCATTACGGAAATTATATCATCGGAAATTTCAGGCGAAGCCGGAGAAACCGCCAAATGGCTTGCTCAAAAGGCAATTGGCGTTAAAAAAGGGGCAGGAAATTACAGGAGGCCCTTGTGTCTGCTTTCGGGAGGTGAAACCACTGTTAAGGTTCGGGGGAGCGGCCTTGGCGGACGGAATACGGAGCTTGCGCTCGAATTTGCGATTGAGATTGACGGATATGACGGGATCACCCTCCTCTCGGCGGGCACTGACGGAACAGACGGTCCCACAGATGCAGCCGGAGCTATCGTGAACGGATCCACCGCCGGAAAAGCAAGGGCTATGGGGCTTGATCCCCATGAATATCTGAGGAACAATGATTCTTACAGCTTTTTCAAAAAGACCGGTGAGCTGCTGATAACAGGACCTACGGGAACTAATGTTATGGATATACAGATAATTATGATCAAATGAGCAGACTGATAATCTTTACGGACCTCGACGGCACCCTTCTCGATGATTCCACATATTCTTTCGAAAAAGCGTCGCCTGCACTTGAATTGCTCAGGCAGGATGGCATACCACTTGTCATATGTTCGAGCAAGACGAAAAGAGAAGTTGAGTATTACAGAAAGATACTCGAAAACAACCACCCATTTGTAACTGAAAATGGAGGGGGCATATTCATTCCTGAAGGATACTTCAAATTCCCGGTTTCATATTCCGGATTCAGGATTATGCACACAGACGGATACTATTTAATATCGCTGGGAGCCTCTTATAAAGATTTGCGGGAGACCTTGATAGTGATCCGCAGACAGGGCTTTGCAGTGAGAGGTTTCGGGGACATGACGCTTCAGGAAGTCGCTGATCTTACAAGTTTAAGCCTGGAAGAAGCGGCCATGGCTCAGGAGCGTGATTTTGATGAGCCGTTCATCTTTCAGGGAAGCGGGAAAGAGACGGAAAAGCTTATGGATGCGATAAAAGCCAGGGGGTTCCATTGCACCCAGGGCAGGTTTTTTCATATACTCGGCAACAGCGACAAGGGGAAGGCTGTATCCATACTGGTTGAATTGTATAAAAAACAAATGGGGGAGATATTAACAGTTGCCGTCGGAGACAGTCCCAATGACATACCAATGCTGGAGAAAGTCGATATCCCTGTTATCGTAGGGAAGTCCGATGGAAATTATGACACACGCATTAATATTCCTAATCTCGTAAAGGCACGCGGCATAGGACCAGCCGGATGGAATGAGGCTATTTGGGGGCTTTTATCAGCATACCGCCTTTCGGCACAATAGCGATTCCCGATGAATCTATGTGGCAGCGGAAGCGGTCTTTTGAGGTATCGAAACCGATCTGCACGCCTTCGTCAATTACATTCATTTTATCCACAATCACTCTTTTAAGTTTACAGCCCTTCTTCAGTATAACATGATCCATAATCAGACTGTCTTCTACGGTCACATCGTCTTCAATCGTAACGCCGCTCCGGACTACGGAATTTCGTATTTTGGCTTTGTGAATAGTGCAACCCTCTGCAATCATGCTGTTCCTTATATCACCCCTCAGGATCTTCGAGGAAGGACCCTCATAGCCTGAAGGATGAATAGGCCAAAGTATATTGCCGAGTTCAAAAAGCGGCTCATTTCCAAGAATATCCATATGCGCATCGAAAATTGCAGAGATTGTTCCTACGTCCCGCCAGTAACCCGTTTCTTCATAAGGCATAGTGCCGGGTATGGTGTTCGTTGCAAAATCATAGGCATATACCCTCCCCGACTCTATGAGATCGGGGATAACGTGCGCACCGAAATCATGCTGTTTTTTCCTCTGTGCCTTTCCAAGGGCTTCAAGCAATATGTCTTTGTTGAAAATATAATTGCCCATCGAGGCATACACACGCTTAGGGTCATCAGGCATCGGCGCAGGCTTTTTCGGCTTTTCCTGAAATCCTACAATACGTCTGGAATCGTCGGTCACAATTACTCCAAAAGAAGACGCCAACTCGATCGGAACAGGTCTCGCAGCAACGGTCACGACAGCATCCCTCTCAATATGAAAATCGATCATCTGCCGGATGTCCATCCGGTAGATATGGTCTGCGCCGAAGATTACTATCAGCTTCGGGTTGTGCTCATGGATGAGACTCACATTTTGAAAAACAGCATCAGCAGTGCCCTGAAACCATTCGGGCCCCATGCGCATCTGAGGAGGAACAACAGCAACAAAATGATCCCTGACCACGGAAGACAGGTTCCAATGCTGCCTGACATGTTCGATGAGGGACTGGGACTTATACTGTACCAGCAGATAAATGGAATAAATATGGGAGTTGACTATATTGCTCAGTACGAAATCTACTATACGGTATCTGCCGCCGAATGGGACTGATGGTTTCGACCGGAACGCAGTCAGCGGGAAAAGCCGCTCACCTTTGCCTCCTGCGAGTACGAATGCAAGAACCTTTGGATGTGCCATTGTGCCTCCGGAAAATGTATTTGTTCGACCGGATATCATATTCTACCGCAAAGAGATTAACAGGGCAAATTGCCTCATCTGAAATACCCCTCCCTGCTTAACATACGGGAAAGTTCACGAAACCTGTTGTCCTCCAAAATATCCTCCAGTGTCAGCGTCGTCTTCTGTATCCAGTTAGGATGGCTGTCAATAGTACCCGGAAGGTTCTGCTGATTCAGGCTTCCGATTATGTCGTCAAGGCTGACGAGCATCAGTCTGCAGGGTGTCCGGGCGAGATACTTATATATGGCCGCACATAATTCGGGCGTCATTTCAGATGCCATCGCAGTATCGGAAGGGTATTCGTCAGGCAGAACGCCCTCGGACTTCAGGGCAGCAAGGATAAGACTTTTGTCCCTCTCTCTCACACGGGTTAGCTGAAGCCACTGTTCATTATCCGGATATTTCCCGGTTTCTCTTCTAACCTCTATATCCCTGCCCGTCCAGTAGCCGGATAAAGTCGGCAGGTCATGGGTAGTCACCGCACAAAGCGCCATTTCCGGATACTTCTCAGGAGAGAGAAAAGACGGGTCAGGATAATTTCTTTCAAAGTAAAAAAGTCGGTAAGAGAACATGCCGAATCTGCCAAGCGCTTCTCTGACATTTTCTCCTATTGTGCCGAGATCCTCTGCGATCACCAGTGTCCTGTTTCTCACACTCTCCAGCGCAATAATCCTGAGCAGGTCTTCCGATGGGTAACTGATATAAGCTCCCTCTTTTGGCCTCATGCCGTTGGGTATCCAGAAAAGCCTGAAGAGCCCGAGAGCATGGTCTATTCTAATAGCTCCGGCGTGTTTCATATTCTTCCTTATTGTCTGTATGAACAATTCATACCCGGATTCTCTTAATTTTTCAGGTATCGCAGGCGGGAAACCCCACTGCTGGCCATACGGGCTAAAATCATCAGGCGGCGCGCCTACGTCTGATCCGCATGAAAAAACTTCCTGATAACTCCAGACATCACTTCCGCCTCCGACGGAACCCACGGCAAGGTCGTTATAAAGCCCTATGCCCATCCCGAATTTTTTCACGTCGTCGGCAATCTCCTGCAACCGGACGTTAAGAAGCCATTGAACATACTGGTGAAAAAGTATTTCTGAAGCATGCTTCTTTCTGAATTTCTCAACCGCCTGTCCGCAGATGTCATGGTACTCCTCCGGCCATTCCTGCCAGGCGAATAGCTTCTTCTTTTTCATATAGTCGCGGAGGGCCATGAAGAGGGAGAAATTTTCAAGGGCCCCGGCTTCAGCGCTAACAAATTTTCTGAATTCTCTGCCGCGTACTGTGTTTGTCTCATAATGAATCTGCCGGAATATTTCGAACGCTTTTCTTAGAATTTTTTCCTTAAGCAAAGCAACCTTTTCGTAATCTATAAAATTCTGTTTTCTGAGTGCTTCCGCCTGCTTTTTATACCTCCCCGATGAAATAATTTTTCTCAGTTCCCCGGATTCCGCTACCTCCGGTATCTTTTCGATATCTATATAAATAAAATTCCTGTATAACCTGCTGATGGGCGCATAAGGGCTTACGCCGAACGGTTTGGTATTCGGGATTGAATGCAGGGGATTAATCCCCACAAAGCTTCCTTTCAGGTCCGAGACCCATTTGACAATCTTTCCCAGATCGGTAAAATCTCCCGAACCACAATTTCTTGCCGAGCGCACTGAATAGAGGTTGATAGATACTCCCCACGCACGACGATTTTCCAGTTCGGGAGGAACATAACAGCTGTCCGGGGTTACTATAATTTTTGATATCTTATTCAGTCTCTTACACCCGCCGGGGAAGATACTCTCCCGATGTATGCAATCCACTTTCAGCAGATAATACCCGATTCCACTGTGTCTGAAGTTCAGACCTGCACTGATATACCGCAGACCGTCAATCCGGCGCTGTTCGAGTATATTCAGGGCATCACCGGAGATTCGTCCCCCGGTCTCTTCCCCCTTTTCATTCGCAAGTGTCCAGGAGACAACAAGTTCGGCTTCTGCTCCTTCCCCCAATGGGATAAACAGGGGGACTGAAACGGGCTGAACGCCGACTGACAGGACGTGAACAGGTTCGACAATATTTTTCCAGGGCTGCGACTTTTTCGCGGCTATCTCCCCAAGAATATCATCGTTTGAATCAATCCTGAGTTTCATAGCTCTGAGAACAGCCTTCATTGTCTTAATCTGCGTCACATGTTTTTTCCCGAATATGTCCCAGTATTCGGGCAAAATCCCGCAGAGTCCGGAAAGTTCATGGATTAATTCATCAGAATTATTAATGTTCATGATTTATTTATATACCGATAATTCTTGCGGGCAAATGACTATATCCGCAAGTTGCAATAAATATCTTCAACTGAGAAGGCAGATGTGATAAAAAAGGCCTGCTGTCGACACATTATGATCCTTTCACGTGGCCTGCCAGCCAATTTCTGTAATGCACTAGGCAGATTCTGCGGTCACGTGTATTAGAATCAAATCCTGTCGATATGCAGGGGTTTTTCATCACGTCTGCTCTGCCATGATATAACATTTAAGTATATAATACTTCACGTAGCAGCGTGTCAATAAGGCTTTTTACATTTTTGACTTCAAACAGTTAAAATTTGCGAATGAACATTCCTGGTCTTCATTTTTTATATCTTCTGGTTGTCATCTTTTTAATGCTGCCGGCGTCTTTGGCTTGCACCGAACCGCCGAAACGTATAATTTCCCTTGCGCCGAATCTGACAGAAATCCTTTACGCTGCAGGGCTTGGCGAGAAAGTCGTGGGAGTAACAGCTTTCTGTGATAAACCTGAAGAGGCGAAGAAGAACCCGAAGGTTGGAGGAATGTCGAATCCATCCCTGGAATCGATTGTCTCCCTTAACCCCGATATTGTCGTTTTGACGACAGATGGAAATCTCAGGGAGTTTGAGGAGAGGTTGCGTTCCTTAATGATAAGGACATATGTCTTTAAGGCACGCAGAATCTCGGAACTTCCGGGAGGCATAAGGGACATGGGTTCCGCGCTCGGTGAGAAAGAAAAGGCGAATTACCTTGCAAGGGAGATAGAAGCCGGGATCAGAAAGTTTTCTGTCTCATTACAGCATCCTGTGAAAAAGAAAGTCCTGTTTATCATATGGCCTGAACCATTGATCGTAGCAGGTCCGGGCACTGCTATTGATGAAGCCATTACACTCCTTGGACACGAAAATATCGCATCGCACTCCGTTGTATCTTATCCCAAATATTCAATAGAAGCAGTCATCCGGCAGTCACCCGACGTAATATTTATAGGTAAAGGACATATTCAGATAAAAGAAATGTCCGGAGGACTTTTAAAAAAAATAGCCTCTGTCCCCGCTGTAAAAAACAAAAAAATCTTTTTTCTAGGTGATGACCTCTACAGGATGGGTCCCGGAATTGTCAAAGGTATAGGTGAGATGTCGGCATGCCTAAATTAAAAATACTCCTTCTCACGTTAATTTCTTCTTTAATCCTTTTATCCTCCCTGTTTTTCGGCCAGAACACTATAAATCCGTTCGATCTGCGGGGAGCTGAAAAAGATATTTTATTTTCGATCAGACTTCCGCGCGTGATCGTTGCTTTCCTTATGGGATCCGCCCTCGGCGTCTCGGGAGCAGTACTGCAGGGTATGCTGAGGAATCCACTTGCAGATCCTTATATACTAGGTATCTCCAGCGGAGCAGCCCTTGCAGCAGCCTTCGGCCTTGTAACCGGTTCCTATCTTTTCGGTCAGCTAAGCATTCCTTTCAGCGCTTTTTTCGGTGCATCGGTCGTCAGCGTTCTGGTCGGCGCATTCGGCTGGAAGAAAGGGAGGCTATTGCCTGAAAGGCTCCTGCTCGCCGGTGTCGGATTAAGTTTTCTCTTCTATGCCTTACTAATGCTTCTGATCAGTATGTCCTCATATGAAGGCGTAAGGAGGACCATGCTCTGGATATTCGGAGACCTCTCGTTAGCTGACTGGTCTCTTATTCCCTATGGACTTGTCTTCATAATTGCAGGAATGTATATTTCAGTCTGCAGGTCGAAAGCGCTGAATGCGCTTATGCTCGGAGATGATCTCGCGCACAGCCTTGGATTCTCTGCCCATCGGGAAAGGCTGCTCTTCTTTATATCGGTTGCCCTCATGACGTCCGCCTCAGTATCTCTCGGCGGCACAATCGGATTTATAGGCCTTCTTGTTCCTCATATAGTACGATTTATAATCGGCGCTGACAACAGGATTGTGATTCCTGTTTGCGCCGTCTCCGGGGGTGCCTTTTTGTGCGGGGCCGACCTCATCGGCAGATCGATCGCGCCTCCTATGGAGATTCCTTCGGGCATAATTACGGCCGTTATCGGATCTCCGTATTTCCTTTATCTGCTCAGGAAAAGAGATGTCCTCGGAACATAATCAGACAATACTTGAACTTGCGGGCACGGGATTCCGGTATTCCGGGAACAAACCCCTCATCAAAGACCTGACGTTCTCTGTGGGGAACGGAGAGTTTATCGGGCTTCTCGGCGCCAACGGTTCAGGTAAATCCACTATCCTTAAACTCGCGGGTGGTATACTGAAGCCTTCCGATGGTCATATCAATCTGTGGGGGAAGCAGCTCGGGTCTTACAGCAATAAGGACAGGGCAAAGCTGCTGTGCTATCTGCCGCAACTGCTGGATATGAACATTCCCTTTAAAGTAGGGGAGCTTGTAAGCATGGGGCTTTATCCCTATGATATTCCTCCGGAAATCTCTGTTGATGATGCATTGGCCCTCGTCGGCCTCCTCGATAAATCAGGGTCTTACCTGGCAAACCTGAGCGGCGGGGAAAGGCGAAGGGCGTTTATCGCAATGACTCTGCTGCAGGGAGCCGGCCTGCTGCTGCTTGACGAACCGCTGGCAAACCTCGACATTAAATACCAGCTCGAAATCCATCGGCTGCTGAAGGACCTGAAGGATACAAAAAATATTTCCGTTATAATGGCGCTTCATGACATTAACATGGCCTTGCAGTTCAAGAAGGTAATGCTGATAAAGGAGGGAAAGATTCTCGGAATCGGCGAACCTGAAAATGTCCTGAAGAGAGAACTGCTGAAGGAAGCTTTTGATGTAGACATAGAGGTCAGGAAACAGAACGGTGGGGGCACATGGCTAAGCTATGGGGAGAGTTCATAACCCCAATTATCCATATAGCAGGATGTAAAAGCCGGGGATAGAGTATTTGAGCGGATTTTTTTGCCGATATTCAAAAAGATCTTATAATTAAAGAGGCAAAAGCCTCGGAGGTCCCGAATTGATTCGGGACCGAGAATGAGCTCAAATACTCTGTCCCCGGCGTACTGCTTACAGTGATTCGGCTGAGTATGGTCGCCAAAAACTATCCTTCATGTCTCAGAAGTTCATATTTTCTTTTCTTATCCTTCCTTATCAATTCGAACAATTCTGCACGCATCTCAGTTAACCCTATCCTGCATACTACACAAACCCCATCTTCCTGCCGTGTGGCATTTCCGCATTCCTTGCACTTGTAAGTTTTCATATATCAGTCCTTTCACCGGATTCCTATCGCATCCGGTTTTATTAACACTACCTTGCCGGCAATGTTATATATAAGCTCGAACCCTTCCTGTATATCAGGAGCAGAATGCTCTCATCCGGTTTGATGCCGGACAGAGTCTTTTCATAATCCTTTAAATTAGCTATCCGGTTTCTGTTGATTTCCATAATAATGTCACTCCGCATCAATATGCCTGCGGCCGGACTTTCATCTTCGACATCAGTTATCACCACGCCGCTTATACGGCCCGGGATAATAAGGCTCTTCCTTAATGAGGGCGTAAGATCCTGTGCATGCACTCCCTTCATATGGTTGTCGAACGTCTTCGATAAAGTCTGTGTTTCTGCCGGCATCTCGGAAATCTTCACCCGGAACGTTCTGGTTTTTTCGTCGCGCAGCACCTTTACGGAAACATCGGTGTTCGGCAGAGTATCGGCCACCATATTCCTGAGGTTTGACGCATCCTTAATCTCCTTTCCGTTAAATTCGATGATAACGTCTCCACGCTCTATCCCGGCCTTTTCGGCAGGACCGCCTTCCACGACGTCCCCAACCAATACGCCTTTTTCATCCCTGAGATTGAACTGCTTTGCGAGTTCCGGAGTCAACTGCTGTATTGTTACTCCAAGCCACCCCCTGACAACCTTTCCCTTTTTGATGAGACTCTCCATTACCGCTTTTGCCATGTTGCTTGGGATGGCAAAGCCGATGCCCTGATATCCTCCTGTTGTGCTGAATATGGCAGTATTGATCCCGACAAGCTCTCCGCGGATATTAACCAGTGCGCCGCCCGAATTGCCCGGATTGATCGGGGCGTCTGTCTGGATAAAATCTTCATAGTCCGCAACGCCGACATTTGCCCTGCCTGTAGCGCTCACGATCCCGGACGTTACAGTCTGCGTTAATCCGAACGGGTTTCCCACAGCAAGAACCATCTCTCCTATCTTCAACATATCAGAGTCTCCGATTTTTATCACGGGAAGGTTATCGGTGTCGATTTTGATGACAGCAAGGTCCGTCTTCTGGTCTGAGCCTATGACCCTGCCCTTGAACTCCCTGTTGTCGGACAGCGTAACCTTTATCTCCTCAGCGCCCCTGATAACATGATTGTTTGTCAGTATGTACCCCGACCTGTCCACGATCACGCCGGAGCCAAGACCGGACTGCTTATGTCCCCTCTGGTCCCCGAAAGACCTGAATTCATCGCCGAAGAACCTTTTGAAAAAAGGATCATTAAAGAACGGGGAAGGAAGAGCCTCTCTTTTTACTGTTTTTGTCGAGGATACGTTTACAACCGAAGGCTTCACTGCGGCAACGACCTCTGATACGGCCTCATTTGTCCTGGAAAGTATGTCTATGGCTTCCTGTGAAACCTCTCTCTCACCTGTATGCCCCTTCGTCTGAAAATTGAAATGCGAAGACAGACTGAGGCCGACTATTATCCCTATAAGGATAAATACCGCTGCAACTGTGAACTGTTTTCTTCTCAACATGTGTGTCCTCCTCTGTTAAAACAGAACTTGGTAATCATAGATCCCGTAGCATTTCGTACAAAACATTCTCTATAAATTACAGAAAAATTATTAAGAACTAATGAAGAGAATATGAAAAACCTATGAAGGGATTAATTTATTTCAGAAAACTTAATTAGTGACTGGTTAATCGCGCAGGCCGACAAGCTTTTTAAATGTACTATAAGACTTCTTATCAATCTCTTCATGCAGACTTCGTCCATGGGCATCCATCGTAACAACTGCCGGAAAATCCTTCACATCAAGCAGCCACATGGCCTCGGTCATTCCGAATTCCTCAAGCTTCCAGACACCGGCAACCTTTTTAACCCTGTCCGCGAGGTAAACGGCAGCGCCTCCGATGGCATGAAGATAAACACATCCTTTCTTCTTTAGCGCATCCAGGGTCTGTCCTCCCATACCACCTTTTCCCATGACAGCTCTTATCCCATAGTAAGATATTATCCGATGCTCGTACATTTCGAGCCGCATGCTCGTGGTCGGCCCGCCTGCTATTAAATTAAATCCTGCCGCTGTCTGTTTGACAATAGGCCCGCAATGGTAAATGACCCCTCCTTTGAGACTAAATGGAATCTTCTCTTCAGGCAGCCTTTCTGATGCCAGGAACTGATGGGCCTTGTCCCTCGCGGTTACAATATGTCCGCTTAAGAGAACCATATCCCCCACATGCAGGAACGACACGTCCTCTCTTGTCATAGGAAGGTTTATTGTCAGTGTTTTGCTTTCTGATGTTTGCATAATTAATTTTAAATTTTGATTAAAAGGCTCGCCCTCCTGTCTGCCCAGCATGACATTGATACGTCCACAAAGTAAGTGGCAGGGTGTCTGTGATTAACGCCAATTCTTACTGAAAGAGCGGTCGTCTTCCCGCCTAACCCCAGCGGGCCTATACCGAGCCGGTTTACTTCGCTAAGGAGATTTCTTTCTGTATTATATAGAGTTCTTAATGCATTTTTATCATCGAGACTTCTCAGAAGCTGCTCTTTGGAGAGCCTCGTCACCTGGTCTCTTGATGCGCCTATGCCCACTCCTATAACGTACGGCGGGCAGCCTCTTCCCTGGGCTTTGTATACAGCGTCCAGAACGCATTTCCTGACGCCGTCCATGTCCCTGCCGGCATTAAGCTCCCGAAGCGGCAGTTTATATAACTGCCCGATGTTCTCTGAACCGGCACCTTTCAGCATAAGGTCTATAGTTAACTGTTTGCCTGCTGTTTCTTCAAAATATATCACCGGGAAGTTGGTGCCTGTATTATCACCCGAATTTTTTTCCGTGAGTATATCAACCGCATTAGGTCTCAAGGGTATTTTTTTCGTCGCGATTCGCGTCGCCCGGACGATCTCGTCCCTTATTTTAAGTGCGCTAAACCCGGCAGGCATTCTAACAAAAAATAAGGGGACACCGGTATCCTGACACATCGGTCTTGAAGTATATCTGGCCATCTTTACATTCTCAAGAATTTTTAAAAGTGCAGACCTCTGAGCCGAACCCCTTTCTTCTTTAGCAAGTGATCTCCTCAGCCCGGCTTCGACATCAGCAGGCAGCGAAGTGGCAGCATCCCGGTAGAGCTCGAGAATGGCATCGCGAAGATTACGCATTCCTTAATATATCATTTTTGAAAGTATTGGCAACTAGTTTCGGTTAAATGACCCCCGTGCATTTCTGCCCTCCTGCTACGAAAACAGTCTGAACAGCAGAAATGTCACTACAGCTCCCATAAGACTGCCGAGGATTACTTCCCATATGGTATGGGCCTTCATTATAACCCTGCTTTGGGCAATCAGCAGTGCAGCCACAAAAGAAAGGATTGAGACGATAAAATTTTCGGTGATAAATGTCGTAGCCACCCATACGGAAAACGCTAGCGCCGCATGACCGCTCGGCATTCCTCCCCGCAACGGGAGTCCCCTTCCGAAATATGCCTTGGTGATTACAACAAGAATTATAACGATTACGAAGGCGATCAGGGCGATCTCTTCGCCCGAGTGTCTTGTTATGTACAGCCCCCTGCCGAAGGCATCCCGTAGATAGGGGAATAAAATAATATACCCGATGACTGCCACGCCAAATACCGTCACGAGCACAGCCCCGGCAGATATGTCCTTGGCCACCCGAGCCCTCTCGTCATGTCCGGGGCATACTATATCTACAATGGCTTCGACTGCAGTATTGAACATCTCGGCAAGCAGAACAGCTATTACCGAGAGAGCGATAATTACAAACTCAATTCGTGAGACGCCCAGGATATAACTGAGGAGGAGCACAGCCGCTGCACTGAAGAAGTGGTATCTTATATGCCGCTGGTTTTTTGCTGCGTGAAGTATGCCTTCAATGGCGTTATTGGCACTTATGAACCATCGCCTTATAGGCACAGTCGCCTTGCCTCTAAATCTGGACTTACCCATCAGTTTTCAGAGTATCTGCCTGCCTCTTCAGATACCTTTAAAATTTAATTCTGCAATATACTGGTCAGTTCCCTTATCAGTATCGCATTTTCCTTATGAGATTTCACGGCAATGCCCAGGAAACTACTGCCGAGCCCCAAGATATCCGAAAAATCCCTCAGCAGGATCCCTTTCTTCCTGAGTCTCCGGTTTATTTCGTCTGCATTTACGTTCTTAAGCAGATAAACGTTCGCATCAGAAGGTAAATAATCGATTCCAAGTCTTCTAAAGCTTTTTTCAAGATATATCTTTTCCTGTGCAAGAACTTTAAGCGTCTCTTTCCAATAAACTTTGTCCCTGACCGCGATAACCGCTGCCCTCTGGGCGAGGCTGTTGACCGGCAACGGTCCCATCGTTTCTCCAAAAGCCATGGAAATGCCCGGGTGGAAGATGCCGTAGCCTATCCGCAGTCCGGCAAGGGCATGGAAATATGACTGCGTCCTCAATACGATCAGATATGGATTATCCGCTACGTCTTCTATAACTGAATTGCCCGGGCAGAAATCGATTAAAGCCTCATCTACAACAAGATGCCATCCTGTTTTTTTCGCCGCCTCCGAAATCATTCTGATATTACCCTTATTCAGGAGCCTTCCGGTAGTTTTGTTCGGGTTGGAGATAAAGGCAACGGATCCGGAAAGCATATTGCTATGAGCAGAATCGGGAGAAACATTATTTTCTTTAATTGCGTTGATGAATTCTTCAGGCCTGATCTCAAAGCCATCCTTTTCATTAAGCGCCAGATATTTGATCTTCGGGCCCCCGTTCCAGCCTTCTGAAACCTTAACCCTCAGAAGAGACATTTCATAAATAGCATTTGAGGGAGAAGGGATGAGGACAGTCCGGGGTCTTAAAGCCTTCAAAATCAGATGCACCAGTTCCGTGCTGCCGTTTCCGCAGATAACCCCCGACGGACTGATACCGTGGTGCTGGGCCAGTTTCTGACATAGTCTTTTAGTTTCCGGGTCAGGGTGATTATTGAGGTATTTCAGATGCCTGCGCATCTCGGCCTTCACCTTTTTCGAAACCCCCAGTGGATTGACCGGAGAACTGAAGTCCAGTATCTTCCTTTCCGGTATCCTCAGTTCCTCTGCAAGACGATGGATATTATCGTTATGTACAGCGATACTGTCAGTTTTGTTTATCTCCTGCGTCACTTTTCCGTCCATTTTGGGCTGCATTTAGTATACTCTATTATACTCTGTGTTAAACTATCGAGATGAATACCCCGACCAGGCAAGAAGACCTTAATGCGTAACCCTGCAGATAATCAAGTGTTAATTGCACAACTTAAGAAAATATACGGAACCATGAAGGGAGAGATCGTCTCCCGGCTTAATGAGTTCAAAAATATCCTTCCCCAAAAAGATGACGATGAGATTTTCAGTGAGCTTGCATTCTGCATTCTCACCCCGCAATCGAGAGCAAAATCCTGCTGGGAAGCCATTCTCGCGATGAAAGAGGCGGATGTTCTGCTGAAAGGTTCATCATTGCAGCTTAAAAAAAAGCTTAGATGCGTCAGGTTTCATAACAAGAAAGCCGAGTATCTCGTTGAAGCCAGGTCGTTGTTCATCAGAAATGGAAAGCTTTCAATAAAACCTTTGCTCACCGGTTTTGGTAACGCTCCGGAATGCAGGGAATGGCTGGTGAAAAATATAAGGGGTCTCGGCTATAAAGAAGCGAGCCATTTACTGAGAAACATGGGAATGGGCGAAGATATTGCGATTCTCGACAGGCATATACTCAGGAATTTAGAATTTCTCGGCGTAATAGAGGAGATTCCGGCCTCGATTGGCAGGTCAAAATACCTTGAGATAGAGAATAAAATGGCCAAATTCGCCAAAAAGACCGGCATCCCGCTTGCCCACCTTGACCTTCTGCTCTGGTTCAAGGAAACAGGAGAGATATTTAAGTGAATGGATAAACAAAATCAGATTGATCCGGTCAGAACAAGCTCCCGGTAACCGGTCAGAAAACCCTTTCTCAAGACCTTTATTGTTATCCTGTCCCCCCTTTTCCTGTCTGCCATAAAAATCGTCACATCAGATATCTCCTCAATCTCCCATTCGTCCAGCGAAACCAGCACGTCGCCTTTTTTCATGCCTAAACTCTTTGCAGTGCTTCCCGGCAGAATTTTTTCGACATGGACTGTCCGGTTTCTCTCCATCAGAATAACCCCTAATTTAGGAGCGGCAGGCAGCGGCAGGTGTTCGGTCGAATACAGATAGTCAGCCAGGTCTTCTTCAATTGATTCTCCGGATGGAATTACCGTCACATATTCTTCTCCATTAAGCCTGAATGCTCTCTTTGGAATGCCGGAACCATACATGATATGCCCTGTTCCTGCGAGCACTACCATCTGGTGATCAGGATTCTTTCTGAGGAAATCGTCCACTGAGTGAGCCATCGTCTCGTCCCATAGGATCTGCGACTGGTAAAAGTTGTCAAATTTTTTATTATCCATGTTTCTGTGCTGCCCGAAAACTTCACGCAGCCGTTCCCTGTAATCGGCGTCCGACATATCCATGGATTTGGGCAGCAAATCCCTCTCAAGATCGGTCAGCGAATCAATCCCGTCATTCGCAACTTTTCTGATGATCTCCGACCACAGATTGAGGGCAATTATCGGAATATTATTCGCCTTTGCATACCCTATAATTTCCCTGTAAAGGTTATAGTCGAACTGCCATCTCCTGAAGTATTCGGTCTTTTTCAGGAACTCCTTCTCGCTGATTGCACCAGAGAGATAGCTGTTTATATGGCTCTGAAAAGGCGTCTGGAACATCTCCATACCTATCGCAAACTTGCGGCCCTTTTCATGGAGGCTCATGATTATGCGGAGCTGCACCTTGTGGTCCTCATAGCTCGTATGCTTTTCACCTACATATATTATCTTTTTATCTGTGATATCGCTGATAATATCATCAAGTTTTAAGGCGTTCCGGGGCCGGATTACCATTGCCGGCTTATAAAGACTGACCTGAATTCCATCAGATGCCTCTGCAATGCGTTTTTCAACAATATTGCCGTTCATGAACCGGAGTGATGAATAGTCCCCGAAGGCCGGTAGATGTCTTGCGGCAAGGTCAAACTGCTCCTTTGAGCCGGCCTGGGCAATAACAACAACTTTTGACGAATTCAGGGGGTTCTTTCTGACACTCACCTCGAATCCCGGACCTGTAGTTTTTATACTTCCAAAGAGCCTCTTCAGAACAAGATTCTCTGTACCGGGCAGGATGACTGAATTTGACTTTATATCTTCATCCTGAACTTCGTAATCTCTTTTAAGGCTATACCCCTCCCCCATAAGAAGTGAGCTCAACTCAGCGTAATCATCCTCCGCCTCAGGAACTACGATAAGTCTCTTATCATCACCAAAAAGCGCTGAAAGCACAGGCGGACGTTCTCCATAGGAAAGTCTGCGCATCAGATCATAGTTTTCGTCGATAGTCATCTCGAGCGGCTGACCCTGAACAGGTATCGAAAAAGACTGCATTACCTTCTCCAGTCTGACCCTTTCATAGAATTCAGACTTGTCGGTTTTAATTCTGACCGGAACGTCGAGAATATAGGGGTCGCCTTCCTGCACAAGATCAAATGTCACCGTCGGGACCCCGTTATGAAAAACAACTCCGGTGTCTGCTGGCAAAATTGACGGAATTCCTTTCCTTGCGGTCCACTGGTCAAAAAACCATGCAAGGTCTTCTCCGGACAGGTTTTCGAAAGCAATTTTAAGATCATCCCACGAAGCCCGCTCATACATCTTGTCTTTGATAAATTCCCTCAACGCCTCAAGAAACACCTCTTCGCCAATCAAATCGATAAGCATCTGAAAGACCATCGAGCTTTTTCCAAAACCTATGGCTTTCTCTGCACGGGTATTCGCACCCGTACATTCTTTAAGAGCCAATTCATTTCCGGACCGGACATGATTCTCATATTCGGCAATTATCTCCTTGCGGTGCTGCTTCCCCTCTTGCATGAGTCTGTTGAAAAGACAGGTGACCAGCCCTCTGGACCAGTCGCCTTTTTCACTTTCAACATGGACAAGACTTCCAAACCACTGGTGCAATATCGCATTACCAATAAATGACTCGATTAAAGCAGGACGGTTCATTGAGTCCTGCCCCAGAACCAGGACAGACGGCATCATGTGCTCACCCGGGAGAGTGTTTTCCACAACGGAGAAACGTTTATACGGATACGGGGAAATTATATCTCCGAATTTTTCGAGGTATTTCCTGGACACCTCTATACAGGTTTCTGCAAGTGGCTTATTTTGAGGTCTGAAATAAGCCCGGATTTCTGTGCCGTTCGAGACGGTTCTCGACTCCATATATCTGCCGGCAACAAGGTGCACTGAATATGCAGGATGCTGGTAGACAAAAGAGTATTCAGTACCGTTCTGAGTCTTTATAACTACTGTCTCATCCCCTTGGGAAACCGCTGTAAAACCTTCAGGCAGTATCGCCTTAAGACTGTATACTGCCCGGCCATCAATCCCCGGATACCACTTATCCGTAAGCAAAATTGCATCTTCATTAATAATGTTGCCCTTTGAAGCTACTCCATTCCGAGCGCCTTGGCGTTTATTTTGCTCCCCAAAGTAAGCCTCATAGGCTATTTCAATAACGCCCCCGCCCTTCAATTTCATAATTCCTTCTCTGATATCAGGCTCTACCGGTTTTCCATTGAGGCTGACCGACTTTATTTCGAGGCCGTCAACAGAGATATTCAGACGATTTTCTTCAGTGATATGAATAGCAGCCAATCCTTTCAATGCACTTCGCTTGGCATCGAATGATACCGACAGATCATAGGACGGCAGTATTGGCGCAGCGTCAGCTGCAGAAAGGAAGGAAACGAAAAGCGCGCATAAAAGAAAGAAGCAGGTTCTCATTATTGATTATTATATCACGCATACCCTCGGTGATATTGAAATTTTCGTCAGATGCGGTAGAATGATATTATGAAAAGAGCGGTACAAAGGCTTATTTTTTTCTCACTTCTTTTTATTATTGCCTGCACACCTGTAATCAGAAAGGATCTTATGGATGCATCTTTCAGGAACCCTTCCCTGTCTGATATGCAGTCTGATCCGGCACTCCACAGGGGGAAGCTGTTTGTCCTCGGAGGAATCATCGTCAATACAAAAGTGACGGCTGAAGGTTCGCTGATAGAGGCCCTTTATGCAACAGTTGACAGGAGGGGTTACATCAAGGAAGTTGACATGTCCATGGGGCGTTTCCTTGCCCTTTTTCCGAAGGGCAGCGGGATACTCGATCCCATGATTTTTCGCCAGCTAAGATATATTACATTTGCCGGAGAGTTTACCGGGCTCAAAGAAGGCATGATGGATGAAATGGATTACTCCTATCCTTTCTTCATAATCAGGGAGCTGTATCTCTGGGCAGAGCCCGAACCCTATTTGTCCGTTCCCCCGTATTATGAACCATATCCCTGGGGTTATCCATACTGGTGGGACCCTTACCGGAATAGTCCGTGGTGGCACAGACGTCAGGCCCACCCTTACTGGTGGTAGTTGAGCGGGATAGTTTATCTTAATGTTGCATTGGAACGAAGGCAGACGTGCTGAAAAAATCCTCAGATCGAATTTTTGTTTGATGCAGGTAACTGTAGATTTCACATCTGATTCTTTTAAGGCAAAGGCCGGCATGGTTTTGAAACAGCAATAAGCAGCGAATGTTATGAAGACCCGTCAAAAAGGAGGATAAAATGGCAAGGGTATATCTGTTGGCAAATGCATTGCCCGGTAAGGAAAGATACATAAGGGACACTTTACGGGGCACAAAAGGTGTGGTCAATGCGGACATAGTTACCGGTGTATACGATCTGGCTGCGATTCTCGAAGCCAAAGATATGAATGATATATTCAGCAAAATACTCAAGGATATCAGAAAAATAAAGGGACTTACCCGGACCGAGACTTTTGTGGCGGTCGAATAGCTTTCCGATTAACCCGAAAAATGCATTTCAATTTAATTAATGCAGGCATGTGGGCAGCAAAAGCTCTCCGGCAGCTCCTTTGCAGGCGATTATATATATCTTGCATCCCTGCACGTTTTCATTCCGGACGATTGGCTGTTATCAGACCCAAATCCTGCGGTGGAGAGGTTTTGATGCGCATATGCCTGCATGGCTGGGGTAAAATGCAGTTTTCGGTAACTGCTTCATAAAGCACTGTTTCACAAAAATTGTCCGGGAAGAAAGATGCCGGGTGTCGCAGACTCGTCAGCTAACTTGAAGAAGTAGGGAATAAGTTTGATTTAAACCGGTAGAGAATACGTCAGATAAAGGTCAATTCCAAAAAAAATATTGAGGGGGCATTTCCTTGCAAATGTTATAATCCGCAGCATTTTCATGAAGGATAAGGCCCGCCTTTTCTGAAGCGTTCCTTATCCTTCGTGAATTAATCTTCCTGACAGAAGGAAGTTATTATCCTGAATGATACCCTACTTCTGCTGATGCAGATCGAACGATTTCTCACACACTTGCCGGCACTTATTGGCCGCTTCCTCAGCTCTTCTCGCAGTGGCTGCAGCTGCTTCCGCCTTTGCGCAACAATCGTCATTTTTTTCTGCCTCAAGCTTGCTGATTCTGTCAACTAAAGGGTCGACCTGCTGACGGACATAATCCTTCGAGGCACATCCAACAGAAAGAAACAATGCAAAAGAAGCGCACATTAAAAAAACCTTTTTCATATTTTCCTCCTCTCACGGCAAAAGGTTAATAAAAAATTTCATATGCCCATATTTTACCACTATCTTTTCCAAGCAACAAGCACTCCAGATTACAACTTACAACCCTTTTTTTTGTTATATCAAAAGGTCAAGAATTTAACCGAGTATGACCTTCAGCGCACTGCGTCTGTTGGGATGCTTAAGTTTTCTCAGGGCTTTCGCCTCTATCTGTCTTACCCTTTCGCGCGTGATAGAGAGATGTCTCCCCACTTCTTCAAGCGTGTAGTCCCTGTCATAGCCAATACCGAATCTCATTCTTATAATCTCCGCCTCTCTTGGCGTAAGAGTATTAAGAACCCTCAGTATCTGCTCAGTTATATTATTCCTCTCGGAATCAGAGTAGGGCGATGGGCTGTCTTTATCACTGATGAAATCCTCAAGTTTTGAATCATCATCTCCTACAGGCGTCTGAAGCGCTATCGGGTCCTGTATAGCCCTGAACGCTTCCTCAATTTTTAAGGTGGGCACTGCCAGTCTTTCTGCAATCTCTTCCTTGCCCGGTTCCCTTCCAAGCTGTTGCGTCAGTTCTCTGGACGCCTTGGTAACCTTATTGTAGAATTCCATCATATGGACGGGAACCCTGATAGTCTTGGTCTGGTCTATTAATGCCCTGGTTATTGCCTGCCTGATCCACCATGTTGCATATGTGCTGAACTTGAATCCCATTTCATATTTAAATTTATCTACAGCTTTCATAAGGCCTATATTGCCTTCCTGAATCAGATCCAGAAGGGTTAATCCCCTACCGACATAATTCTTGGCTATATTAATCACCAGCCTGAGGTTGCGGGTGATCAGTTCATTCTTTGCCTCACTAACAAGGGTCCTCGCCCTTGTTATTCTCTCCCACCCGGCTTTGAGTTCGTCTATCTTTATGCCTACCTCTGATTCTAGCCGCCTGTATTCATTCTGGACTTCCTTTGCCAGTGCGTTAAGCTGAACGGGATTGATATCATGTCTTTTTTTCTCCCTTATCAATTTTTTAAGATCTTTTAATGTCCCGTGTTTTGCAATTTTTCGATCCGTGATATCCATTTTTATCATGAGGTTGTCGAGTACTTTCAGGCTCATTTCCAGAGCCTCATCCGCCTTGTCGTCATGTGCTGTATCCAATTCCTCACCGGACTCTCCGTTTAAGCCTGCTTCAAGTTTGATGTAGAGAGGCATTGATGTAACTATTCCCCTGATAATTTCTTTACCCTCTCTAAGACTCTTCGCAAGTTCTATTTCTTCTTCCCTTTTAAGTATCGAAATATTACCCATGGAATGGAAATACGCCTGAACAATATCCTCTGTTTCATCATATTCCTCATCTTCTTCATCTGAAGCCAGGAATTCTTCTTCGGTCAGATCAGGTTCACGTTCATCTATAACCTCCACACCCATTTCATTGAGCAGGTCCATCAGTTCTTCCAACTCGTCCGGGGAAGAATATTCTGCGGGAAGAGCATCGTTAAGTTCTGCATAAGTAAGCTTCCCGCGCCGCTTACCCATTTCTATAATCTCTTCAAGAATATCTTTTTCCTTCATGCTACTCCTTATAATCACTTAACGTTTTAGAAATGACAGATAGGTCCTCACGGCTTAATATATGCAGTAATACCTTTAGATATCGACGATAGGAAGATATTGGATAGGGTAAAACATAACATAACACAAGCTCATTAATGACCTAATTACTATTATTATATCAAAATGCATGATTTTTTTTGGGGACAATTTCAATCTCCGGCAAACGCTTACGGTAATAAAGAGGGGCATACGTCCAAAGCAAGAATTTGATTATTTGCTGAAGCACGCATAGTATTGACCTTTCAGCAGAATGAACCGTTCGAATGAACAGTGCAAGATTGTTCTGGCCATGGAACCTGATTACGTCATTACCACTTCCTCTGGATTAATAGGTTAAAATGCCTTATTATTTCATAGAGGTTATGTTTCTGTATGCCGCGTATTGTTTTTTTGCCAGATGACAGAGAAGAAAATGCTTATGAAGGCGAAACGATCCTTGCGGTTGCCCTGCGCAACCGCATACCGATGATGCACATATGCATGGGAAGCAGCCGGTGCTCCACATGCCGCGTTCAAATAGTTGAGGGGATAGATAACATTTCAGGCCGCTCGGGACCTGAGCAGGACATCGCGAAACAAATGGCATTTCCGGCAGATATACGTCTGGCATGCCAGACAAGGATAAGTGGCGACATAAAAGTCCGCAGGCTTGTGCTGGACGAAGATGACGCTGAAGTGACCAGCATGCTTATCCGTGACACAGGGGCTGAACTTGCCGGCTTCGAAAAGGAAGTGATGATTCTGGTCGCAGACATACGCGAGTTCACATCCTTTGCCGAAAACCTTCTGCCTTATGATATCGTTCATATTCTGAATCGTTATTTTTACCTCATGAACGATGTAGTAATCCGGCATGGCGGAGAGATAGATAACTATATGGGAGACGGGTTCATTGCCCTGTTTGAATTGAAAGACGGCAGAGAGGACGCTCTCCGCGGTGTCAGGGCGGGGCTTGAGATGCTGGATGTTGTCAACAGCCGTATGCAGCCGTATGCAAAAAAATTCCTGGCCAAACAATTCAGGATCGGGATCGGACTCCATTGCGGACTTGTTGTTGCCGGTGCTATCGGTGGCCGCGGGAACAAGAGACGGACGATTATCGGCGACGCGGTTAATTTTGCAAGCCGGATTGAATCGACTAACAGAAGGCTGGGCACTCAGTTCCTGATATCCGAAAACGTTCACTCGCTTGTAAAGAAAGACGTCAGGATAAGGCGCGAACACAGTATAAGGATTCGCGGCAAGCGGGGCGAACATAAACTTTATGAGGTCGTTGGATTATCACAGATGCCGGTATCCACGCCGGAAAAAATCCTGAGATTGGAGAGTTAGAGATCATGAATATACCGGGGAACAAGACAAAAATCATATGCACAATCGGTCCTGCATCCGGATCCCATGAGGTTATGGAAAATATGATGCGCGCCGGCATGAATATAGCCAGGTTGAACTTTTCGCATGGGGATTTCACAACACACAAAAAGGTTATAGCCGATCTCAGGTCGGCCGCCCATAATGCAGGAAGACGGATAGCTATCATGGCTGACCTGCCCGGTCCGAAGATGCGTATCGGCCGGTTCCTGAAGGAACCGGTGAAGTTAAAGCCCGACGATATCTTCACTCTTACCACCAGGGAGACTGACGGCGACGAAAGGCATGTATCAGTCAGTTTTAACCGACTTCCACAGGTTGTTGAGCCGGGCAACACTTTGTTTATCAATGACGGCCTCATACAGCTTGAGGTTATAAAAACATATGGGGACGAAGTAATATGCAGAGTCATAGTGGGCGGAGAACTGCAGTCGCGAAAAGGTCTCAATATGCCCGGAATCGACCTTGGAATAAGCGCTTTCACTGATGAAGACTACCAGTGTCTTAAGTTCGCTCTTGAGCAGGGTGTGGAGTCAATAAGCCAGTCTTTTGTCGAGTCAGGCGCAGATATCGCAGATGTCCGCAGGGCTGCAGAGGAGCTTGGACATAACCCTTTCATCATAGCAAAGATCGAACGGTCACGGGCCGTAGAAAACATCGACGACATACTTGCGGCTGCCGACGGCATCATGATCGCGCGCGGAGATCTCGGAGTCGAGACTCCCATAGAGCAGATACCCGTTGTTCAGAAAAAACTGATGCGTAAGGCTAACCTGCTTGGGAAACCCGTTATTACCGCAACACAGATGCTCGAGTCCATGACGAACAACAGGCGTCCTACACGCGCAGAAGCAACTGATGTGGCCAATGCCATCCTCGACGGCACCGACTGTGTAATGCTATCGGGAGAATCAGCGATGGGACGTTACCCTGTGGAGTCCGTAACCATGCTCGCAAAGATTGCCGCTGCTATAGAACCGCACCGTCCCGCGCGTCATGCAGCAGAAACCCTTCAGGTTAAGAACGGGGAAGGTCTGAGACTGGCTGATCTGATTTCTCTCGGCGTCGAAGCTACGCTTGAACATATATCTCCTGCAGCCGTATTTGTACCCACCCGCAGTGGAGCTACTGCAAGAAGCATATCGCGTTTCAGGCTGCCGGTATGGATTATCGCCGTAACTACCCAGGAGCCGACATCCATGAACCTATGTTTTTCTTACGGAGTTTATCCTGTATTCGAGCCCGACCATCCTGATAAGTGGAATAAGTATATCATTGAATGGCTTCGTTCCCATTCTGTTGAAGGAAATCTTGTGATCCTGACAGAAGGTCCTTCATCAAAGCATCCGGATGCCAACAACCGGATGGAAATTATAGATCTGAATAATCAGTGACGAGGACGGCGGTGTTTTTTTATCGGCGTGCGGCAGCACCGGATACAGACTGAAAAAACGGCTGGAAAGGAGCACCATGTTCGAAAAATTGCGTTCGATAATTTCAAAAGTGAGCGCCCAATATGCAGACATTCGGTACGAATTAATGAGAGAGACGAAAATCGCCTTCAACGGAAGGGAGCTTTTTCATGCGGGCTCGAATTCAACAGACGGTTTTGTCTTGCGGGTTTTGAACAAAGGCGGGTTATCTTCGGTATCTTTTACAAGAGCTGAAGATGCCGGCACTGCCGTCATCACAGCAGAAGAAAATGCCAGCCTCATGGGAGAGTTTATTAAAAACCCTGTAGAGTTCTCAAAAACCGACGTCATAAAAAATACCTTCCTGCCCGGACTCTCCGAAGATCCCCGGAATATCAGTCTGGACGAAAAAATACAGCTGACAAAAAACTATAATGACATACCTTTGAGATATGAAAAAATAGCCACCACTAATATTCACTATAGCGATGTCATCCGCGAGAAATATTTTGTCAGCTCCGAAGGCGCCGAAATCAGGGAGGACCTCGTAACTACTGCATTGGGCGGACTGATTACGAGCAGGGACGGCAGTCTTACGCAGAACGTGAGGGTCGGTTTGGGAGGAAGCACCGGTTTTGCGCTGCTGAGGAATCAGGAAGCTGAGTTTGAGAAGAGGACAGCTATAGCGCTGGACCTGTTGAACGCCGCTCCCGTTACCGGAGGTACATTTAATGTACTTCTTAATCAGGACCTCTCCGGTGTCTTCACACATGAGGCGTTCGGCCATTTCTCCGAAGCAGACCTTATCGAAGATTCGCCTACCATGAGGGAGCGCATGCAGATAGGAGCAGCTCTCGGCAGCGAGGTGCTAAGCATAACAGACGACCCCACCATGCCGGGACAGCTGGGTTTCTATTGTTATGATGACGAAGGGGCAAGGGCAGTTCCTGTTTCCCTGATGAAGCATGGCTTGATTGCCGGACACCTTCACTCCAGAAGGACTGCAGCTGCGTTCGGCGAGCGGGTCACAGGCCATTGCGTTGCTGAGGATTACCGGTTCGCTCCGATCGTTAGGATGGGAAATATCTTCATAGAACCCGGAGGCCACTCATTTGAGGAGCTGCTTTTTATGCTCGGAGACGGCTTATATATACTCGACAGCAAAGGGGGGCAGACGAGCGGAGAAAATTTCACATTTGGAGCCCAGTTGGGCTATATCGTAAAAGGCGGAAAAAAAGGGCCCATGGTGCGCGACATAAACATCTCCGGAAATCTTTATCACACGCTGAAAAATATTACTGCAGTAGGAAACGACCTTGTCCTGGGTAAGACAGGCGGGTGCGGGAAAGGACAGCTTAATATCCGCTCCTGCCACGGGGGTCCCCATATCCTTATCAGCGATGTGGTTATAGGAGGCGCTTAATGGAGCAACTGCTCGAAATGGCAAAGAGTCTCTGCGACAGGGCTGAAGTATTATCTTTTGATTCAAGGAGAGACGGTATTTCCTTCGAAAATGCCTCTCTGAAAGACATCGACAGCAGCATGCAGTCAGGCGTATGCCTGAGAATCATTAAAGACAACCTGCTCGGATTCGCCTATACCAGAAACCTGACAGACAGGTCCGCTCTTATACAGAATGCGATTAATTCATTAAGGGGAGGCGTGGACGCAAACTTTGAATTCCCTAATACATCAGGGCTGGCCGCTCTCGATACATACGACCCATCGATTGAAAGTCTGACGAATTCCGTCATGGTCGGGGAATGCAGCAGGGCATGCGAGCTTCTTTCCAGCAAGACAAAAGCTCAGATCAATGCTACCGCCCATCGGTCGACAAGCGGAATAAAGATAATGAACACTTCGGGCACATGCCTATCCCATAAGTCTTCCGCCTTCTATTTGGGAATGCATATACTGTATCCATACACATCGGCCTCTTTGCACCGCACCCTTGTTTCTAAAAGATTCGAAAAAGCCTCTGATGAATATCTCGATTTTCTTGCCGATACATACGGGCAATCGATTAAAGAGGTGCAGCCGGCATCAGAAAAGCTCAAGGTAATTTTCCTGCCTGAAACCCTTTATGTTTTTCTCTGGAGGCTGCAGAGTGCAACAAGCGGGCATAGCATTTACCAGAAAATATCTCCTGTTGCTGGGAAACTGGGGGAAAAGCTTTTCGACGGCTCGATCTCCATCTATAGCGATCCGCTGAATGATTCCCTGCCGGGAGCAAGGGCATTCGATGACGAGGGAACTCCATGCACCCGCTTTCCTGTCATCGAAAGAGGTGTGCTGAAGAATTTCTATTATGATCTTTATTTTGCCTCGAAAATGAAAACCCCTCCGACTGGTCATGGATTTAAGAGTTCGATATCGGGCAAGCCCGTACCCTCCCTTAACCGTCTCACAATAATACCCGGGGATAAATCTTTCGCCGATCTCCTTCAATCAGTAGACCGGGGCATCATTGTTGCCGGCGCTCTGGGAGCTCATAGCGGCAATATCCCGAACGGAGATTTTTCCATAGGGGTGTCACCGGCGCTCTATGTAGAAAAAGGCAGAATAACAGGTCATCTGAAAGACGTTATGGTTGCAGGAAATATATATGATATTCTGAAAAAAGTTGCCGGTGTGGAAAACACCCTGCATATCTGTTCAGGAGGAAATCTGCCCGCAGTGCTGTTCGACAATATCAGCGTTACTTTAAAAGAATGAAACCGCAGGCTTTTGCCGGTATTTACGATGAATATATTCGTAATCGACAATGAAGTCCTTGTCCGGCTCGGTTTTTTCAGCGCTGTTTTCGCACTTATGGCTTTATGGGAGACAGCGTATCCCCGAAGAAGACTGACGCAGCCCCAAAAAACCCGGTGGTTTGGAAATTTGACATTGACCTTTCTCAACAGCGTACTGGTGCGCATGATTTTTCCTTTGGCTCCCATGGGAGTCGCTCTCCTTGCCAGAGAGCATGGCTGGGGTTTATTTAATGCAATCAGTACGCCGGAGACAGTGGCGGGCATCATATCGATTATTATGTTCGACCTGACCATATATGCCCAGCACGTCTTCTTTCACAAAATTCCATTTTTTTGGCGTCTCCACCGCATGCACCATACTGACCTCGACATTGATGTAACAACAGGTGCCAGATTCCACCCTCTCGAAATCATTCTTTCGATGGGTATCAAGATGACCGTGACAGCAATTCTTGGAGCTCCGGCATGGTCAGTTCTTGTCTTCGAGGTCCTGCTTAACGCCACATCAATTTTCAATCACAGCAACGTTTTCATAAATCAGAGGATCGATGCGTTATTAAGAAGATTTCTGGTTACGCCGGACATGCACCGCGTACATCACTCAGTGATAATCCGGGAGACTGACAGCAATTTCGGATTTAACCTTCCGTGGTGGGATTTTCTGTTCGGCACCTACCGCGCCCAGCCCGCCTCGGGACATAAGAATATGGTTATTGGACTTGCCAATTACCGGGACAGGAAGTGGCTAACTCTGCCATGGATGCTGGCCACGCCCTTCTTGGCTAAATACCGTTAAAAAAGTTTCTCAATCCTTTTCATGCAGATACGCCTGAATGCCTATGGTCAAATGCATTTCGGACAAACTTTTTATTTCTTCGGCACAATACGGTAAATCCTGTCATCTCCAGGCTGCGGCGAGCCCCTGCCGTCTGTGTTGTTAGTCAGAAAATAAATAGCGCCATCGGGTCCTTCGACGACATCTCTTATCCTCCCATATTTTCCATCATTATAATCAGCAGAAAACCATCTCTCTATACCCCTTACTCTGTTGTCGGGATCCAGTTTAATCCTTATCAGAGCGCGGCTGCGCAATGTTGCGACAAAAAGGTCGCCTTTCAGATGGCTGAGCAGATTTCCTTTATAGAAAGTTATTCCGGAGGTAGGAGTGGCTCTCTTCCAGACTACTATAGGGTCGATATAGGGTTTCCGGCCGGCAGCACCGATGACTTCCGGCCATCCATAGTTGCCACCTTTCAGAATGATGTTGATCTCGTCATGGCCGAAGCGCCCAAATTCACCTGAAGGGCCGTGCTCCGATTCAAAAAGCTCATTTGTTCCCGGCTTCCAGTCAATTCCCTGCGGGTTTCGGTGACCGTATGAATAGACCGGAGAATCTTTGAAGGGATTGTCTTCAGGTATTTCTCCATCCGGTGTTAACCTTAAAATTTTTCCTCCGAGTGATTTGATGTCCTGCGCAATTTCTGATTCAAATATTTCACCTGTAGCTATATACAGCATCCTGTCCGGACCGAATCCGATCCTCCCCCCGTTATGGTTTCTTCCTCCGGGTATCCCTTCGATTATTACCCTGTCAAAGGCCCCGTGACCACCCCTGTCTCTGAGTCGTATTACCCTGTTATAAAGCCTGTTTTCTTTTCGGTATGTATGCATGACATAAACATACGGCTCTGAAGGGAAAGAAGGATGGATCGCCAGCCCCATAAGCCCCCCCTCACCTATATGCTCTACATCGATTACTGCATAGGGTTTTTGCAGGAGCTTACCCTTCCTGACAAGCCTGATCGTCCCCGGCCTTTCGCTCACCAGCGCACCGCCGCCAGGCAGGAAAACCAGTGACCACGGTATGCGCAGATCTTCTATCCATATCTCAACCCGAACACCTTCACCATCAGGAATAAAAACATCTTCCGCGGACTGCGGCGCCCGCCCGACCGTCTGTGAACAGGACGCGCAGAGCACGGAAAGATGAAGCAGTATCAGTATTAAAAAAGGCGCTGCCGTTCTTTTTAATATTTTTTTCTTCACTTTACTATCCTCCTTCTCATAAGTCTGAACGGATATGGAGCCAGGAGCAGGGCGACGACGAGAATCCATATCATATCAGCCAGGCATGAAGCCGGATTTCCATAAGCCGTTGCCCTGCATATATTAACGAGGTGATACAGGGGGGTGAAAAAAGCTATTTTTGAGACCGCCGCCGGAAGGTTTTCAAGTGGAAAGAAGATGCCGGAGAAGAGGAACATAGGAGTCATAAAGAGGGTGTAGTAATAATTATATGACTCTATTCCGGGGATGACTGCGGTAAACATGACCGATACCTCCGAAAAGATGATACCAGCCAAAAAGAGAAAAGGGAGTGCAATTATAAGGAACGGGGAATCCACAAGTCCCAGCAGAGAAATCACGATTATGATTATGGTTCCGTACAGAAGACTCTTTGTTGCGCCCCACAATAGCTCTCCTGCCACCAGGTCGTCTATATTTACCGGTGTCGCGAGTATTGCGTCAAAGGTCTTCTGATGGGTCATTCTGATGTAGGTGCCGTAGGTGCATTCGTATATGGCTGCGAACATGGAGGATGATGCGATTATTCCTGGAGCAATAAAATTCATATATGGGACTCCGTTAATCTCCTTCACAAAAGCCCCTAATCCCAGACCCAGAGCAGCCAGATAAACAATGGGCTCAAAAAAATTCAGGGCGATACTCGATCTATAAAGCTTCGTATAGACAGTCAGATGCCTCTGCCACACCCTGAAAGCACGCTTAATGTTCACGGCAACCTCTCTTCGAATATATGAAAACGGAATGAGCGAAAATATCATCCCCGGCCTGTTTAAACAGCATATTACTCCTTGAGCGCCTTCCCAGTTAATTTCAAATAAACCTCTTCCAGGTTGCCGCCGTGAATATTAATAAGGCTGGACGGACTGTCTATGGTTATTATTTTTCCAAGATCCATAATCGCAACCCGGTCACACAAAACTTCTGCTTCCTCCATGTAATGTGTGGTCAGAACCAGGGTTGTACCTTTTGACTTGAGATAATTCAACTTCTCCCAGACAGAGCGCCTGCTGTGCGGATCAAGACCCGTCGTCGGTTCATCAAGAATCAGGAGCTCAGGATTATTAATCAACGATCTTGCCAGGATAAGTCTTCGCTTCATGCCGCCTGAAAGATCTCCGATCTTGACATGAGCCCTCTCATTTAATTCGACAAATTCGAGAAGTTCCCATGCCCTTGGTGCTGAGATTTTTTTGGGGATGTCAAAATACCGCGCATATACAATAAGGTTTTCCAAGACTGTAAGATCCGGGTCGAGGTTGTCATCCTGGGGCATGACTCCTATACGCGCCTTTATATAGCTTGATTGCCCGGTAACATCAAGCCCGAATACCCTGACATCACCCGAACCCGGCGGCATGAAACAGTAGATTATGCGCATAACAGTCGTCTTGCCCGCGCCATTGGGCCCGAGGAAACCGAAGCATTCTCCCCCGACTATCTCGAAGTCAACGGCATCCACCGCTCTCAGGGAGCCGTAATCTTTTGTCAAACCTCTTGCGGTGACAACATTCATGGAACTTATTGTATCACGAAAAGAATCCCATCTTTGACAAAAGCGATGCAGAGGGATTATTTTTAATCTACATGGATATTAAGAGAGTAATTGCTATTATCGTATCGCTATGCTTTCTCTTTATCACCCTCTCCTGCGCGCCGAAGGTAATCAAGCCGGCTCCGAAACCCGCTAAGGTCGCCCTTGTCCTCGGCGCCGGCGCATCGAGGGGGTTTGCCCATATAGGGGTGCTGAAAGTCCTGGAATCCAATAATATACCTGTTCACATGATAGTAGGTACAAGCGCAGGGAGTTTTGTCGGGTCACTTTATGCCTATGGCTTTGATGCTTTCGAACTGCAGAAACTTTCCTTCAGCATACGGAAGGAAGAAATTATCGATTTCACAATCCCTGACAACGGCTTCATAAAGGGAGAAAAGCTCGAGAGGTATATCAATAGTGTCCTGCAGAATACACCTATAGAGAAGCTCAAAATACCATTCTATGCTGTTGCGGCGGATATTCAGACAGGCAGGGAAGTGGTATTCGGAACCGGTAATACCGGAACTGCCGTGCGCGCAAGTTGCTCAATCCCCGGAGTTTTCATACCCCCGTTAATTTCGGGAAGGATGTACGTGGACGGCGGAACCGTAAGCCCGGTGGCTGTCGATGCGGCAAGAAAGCTCGGTGCCGATATCGTAATTGCCGTAGATGTTTCCAGCGATGCAGGTTCAGCCATACCCAAGGGCACTATCGAGACGATTTTACAGTCTATAAGCATAATGTACTCAAAACTTTCGGCTATTCAGCTTGCAAATGCAGATGTCATTATAAAACCTGAAGTAGGGTTTATAGGAGGAGCTGATTTTTCGAAAAGGCACGAGGCGGTTCTCGAAGGAGAAAAGGCGGCGCTCGCGGCAATGCCGTTAATACAGGACATTATGAATGAATTGAAGCAGGAAGGCAGGCTATAATTAAAAACTATTTAGACCCTGTCACAGGGACGCAAAGAAAGCCGGTTGAGCGTCTCCTCATCCATATTCTCGATATATTCATTAACGGAAAACATCTTACCGCACGCCGTGCAGTGCAAAGACACTCCCCTTCAGTTGAAAGCCAGCTTTATTTTTCCGCCGCACGCCTTACATTTCATCTGCTTATTATAAACTAAAAAGACCCGGAATCTGCATAAAAATTCTTCTGATCCACTTTATAACCGACCGACAGCCGTCAGGCGGGCCCTCCCGTCAAGGGCGTGGTTAAGAATGTATTTTTGTGGCGATAAAGAAAAATATCTTACAAACTAACAGTATTATTGAAAGATGCATAAATAATGTCCTCTTTTTTGTCATTCCGGCTTGTCCGGAATCTTTCTTCGAAAGGACTCCCGACAAGCGGGAGTGACAGACTGAGTAAAAAATTCCATAGGTCATTATTTATAGATAAATCAATAGCTAATTTTCGGGCACGTTTTCGCGATGTGTTATCATGTATATGATGTCTTCAGGAGAAGATAGAGCATGGAAGATATTGAGATGCCTTGAACCGTCTGGTGTTTGCAGGAATGCATCGGTGACTTTTGACAAAAATGCCGTTTCCTATATAGTCAGGGTGTTCTGCCATAATTTCAGCGTAAGTCCTGCCGTGAAAACTATCAGAGGAATCAGCTCTCCGGCAGAAAACCTGATAGAGAGATACGGCTACTTCTTCATACACTCCTGCCTGTGGTATCTTATTAATGCAAAGGACATCCCCCTGTCCAAAAGGCCTGTCAAACCGTTAAATATAAAAGGCGGCGAGATGTTCTTCAGAGGAAGCCATACGCTTCCGCTGGACAATCTTGCAAAGCGATACGGGGATGATAAAGACGCATTTCTGCTGAAGGGCAAGGAGCTCTGTGCAGAGTCATTGCCTCACGGTGATGCTTCATTAAGGCTTTTACCAATGCCGAAGATACCTGTGGACTTAATCCTGTGGCAAAAAGACGATGAGTTTCCTCCACGGGCAGACCTGCTGCTTGATTCCACATGCGATATCCATCTTCCGGTTGATGTAATATGGTCAACAGCCATGCTTAGCATACTGGTAATGATGTGAGCCGGAAACTTAAAGAAAAAGCGGACTTCCTGTTATCCAGAGAAAAGGGGACCGTATATAAAGACCCCGGCGGCAAGATAAATATCGCTCTTGTATATCCGAACACTTATCATGTCGGGATGTCTAACCTTGGGTTTCAGGGCATATACGGACTTTTAAACAGCATGAGAGACGTTGTCTGCGAAAGGTCCTTCCTGCCCGATGAAAGTGAAATCGATGAATATTCAAGGACGCAGACCGAACTTTTTTCCATGGAATCCAAAAGGCCGCTGCATGGTTTCGACATTGTTGCTTTTTCCGTATCCTTCGAAAACGATTATCCGAATATCGCCAGGATTCTCCGGTTATCAAAGATACCCTTAAGGAGGTCTGACAGAAATTCACGGCAACCGCTCGTCATCATGGGAGGCGTATGCGCCTTTTTAAATCCTGAACCGGTTTCTGAATTCTTTGACATATGCTTCACAGGCGAAGCAGATGAGATGCTGCCCGAATTTATCGACGTAGTCAGGAATGCGGCAGAAAAATCCGATATATTAAAAACATCTTTGTCTGTTTCAGGATTATACGTTCCGGGATTTTACAGCGTAAACTACGGCAAAGATGGGACGATTTCGGGCAGATATCAAACTGAAAACGCTACTGAATCCGTTAAGAAGCGGGGTCTTCAGGACATCTCTCGATCTAAGATGAATACTTCGATCATCACATCCGAAACCGAGTTTTCTGAAATGTTTTTAATCGAGATTATGAGAGGCTGTCCATGGAACTGCAGGTTCTGCGCTGCAGGTAAGATATATTCCCCGCCGAGAAGAAAAGATTTAGGGGTTATTGAAAAAGAAGCGAAAAAGGGTCTGGCGGATACGAAGAGAATCGGACTCATCGGCCCTTCCCTATCCGACTACCCTCATATAAAAGACGTTCTGGAGATCCCGGGAGTTGATTTTTCGGTCACATCCCTGAGAGCAGGCAGAAGGAGCGCCGATCTCGTAAGCCTCATGAAAGGCCATAAAAGCGTATCGATCGCGCCCGAAGCCGGCACGGAGCGCCTGAGAAAGGTGATCGACAAAAGAATTACCGAGGAGGATATCCTCAATACAGCAGAACTTCTTTTTGCCCAGGGCATCGAAACGCTGAGGCTTTACTTCATGGTCGGCCTCCCGACTGAAACAAGAGAAGACATAGAAGCCATTATAGGGTTGGTAAAAAAGATAAGGGCTGTTTCAGCCAAAGGTTATATTACCCTGAGCGTCGGTACATTCGTACCTAAGCCTTCTACACCTTTTCAGTGGCATTCGATGGAGGAGCCCATGGAAGTTAAGGAAAGATTAAAGATGATAAAGAAGGCTATACCCCGAATTAAAGGCGCCAGGATATTTCATGACGTGCTGAAATACGCGTACATGCAGGGATTGTTCGCCCTGGGAGACAGGCGGGTCTCAATTGCTATCGAAAAAATGCTGAAGACAGGCGACTGGACGAAAGCAGCTGAAGCAGCGGGGGTCGACCCGGCCTATTATATCTTCCGGAGAAAGGATTTCACCGAGATACTGCCGTGGGATTTTATCGATATGGGCCTGTCTAAAGACAAGCTGTGGGCCGAGTACCGTGAAGCGCTATGCTTTTGATTGATGAAATAGTTAAGACCCTGTGATACTATATTACTGTCTTTTTTAACGAACCAATGCTATGGGAGAAATTATATTCGGAACGATTAACTCTATACTCCTTGAGAACATAAAAAATGTATTCAGGAAGATATCCTCTGCCGCAATCAGGTCCGGCAGAAACCCTTTTGATGTAAGGCTTGTTGCCGTTACAAAAGCGGTTGACTTCGAAAGGATAAAGGAGTCTTCGTCATTGGGCCTGAGAATATTCGGTGAAAACCGGGTGCAGGAGGCAAGGGAAAAGATTGCTGAATGCAAAAAACAGTGTGCGGACTGCGAGATAGAGTGGCATATGATCGGACATCTCCAGAAGAACAAGGCAAAGACTGCGGTACGGCTTTTCGAACTTATCCATTCGGTTGACTCGCTTGGACTGGCAGGAGAGTTGAATATGCATGCGGCAAAAGAAGGAAAGGTGCAGAGGGTTTTGATCGAGGTTAAACTTTCCGGAGAGGAAACAAAGCATGGCGTGGCAAAAGAATACCTTATGGATTTGATTGGGGCCATATCGGGAATGCGAAACCTCAGGCTTGAAGGCCTGATGACCATACCGCCGTATTTTGATGACCCGGAAATGTCGAGGCCTTTTTTCAGGGAGCTGAGAGAATTAAGAAACAAGGCCGGAAAATCCGGATACACGCTTCCGGAACTTTCCATGGGGATGACGAATGATTACGAAGTCGCCATTCTTGAAGGCTCTACGATGGTGAGGATAGGGACAGGTATCTTTGGCGGGAGGAACTGAGCAGATGAGGATCGGTTTTATCGGCGGCGGCAACATGGCGGAAGCCCTGATAAAGGGTATGGTCCGGAGCGGGATGAAGGATATTATAGTCTCGGAGCCGCGGGATGAGAGGCGGGATTACCTCGGGAAGACATATAATGTGAAGACCTCATCAGTCAATGGCGACGTTGTCAGCGAAAGCTCAATAATTATCCTTGCTGTTAAACCGCAGAACATGGATGACGTCACAGCTGAAATCTCGGGAGTCGTTTCGGAACAGCAAATGGTGGTGTCCATAGCCGCAGGCATTACTCTGTCATATCTTGCATCAAGGCTGAAGACTCCGAAGATTATCCGGGTTATGCCCAATACGCCAGCTCTTGTCCAGGAAGGGATGTCCGTTCTTTCGATGTGCGAATGCATACACGACAGGGAAATGACGCTTGTAAAGGATATTTTTATGTCCGTTGGAAAAGTCCTCGTGCTTCCGGAGAAATATATGGATGCAGTCACAGCGCTTTCAGGCAGCGGACCTGCGTTCATGGCTCTTTTTACAGAGGCAATGACAGAGGCAGGCAGGCAGGCCGGACTGACAGAAAGAAATGCATCCGAACTGGCAATTCAGACTTTCATAGGCACATCAAAACTGCTCGAAACAGGTATGCCTCCGGATAAGCTCAGGCAAATGGTCACATCTCCGGGCGGAACCACTGCAGCCGGTCTGAAGGTCTTTGAAGAAAGAGGTCTCAGGGAAATGGTAGCAGCCGTTATTAATGCAGCGATCAGCAGATCAAAGGAATTGGGGAGAAGGGAATAACATGTCTATCATCATTGCAAATCTATTGATAGCAGTCGCAACATTACTCAACGTCCTACTTACAGTATATATGTGGATGGTCATAATATCGGCACTTATCAGCTGGGTCAGTCCCGATCCGTACAACCCTATAGTCAGATTTCTGCGTAAGGTCACCGAACCTTCACTTCGTCCTGTCAGAAGGCTCATCGGACACAGGTTGGGCCCCATAGATATATCTCCCATGATTGTAATCTTTGCAATACTGTTTATAAAGTCTTTCCTTATAAGATCGCTAATAGAATTTGCCTATAAATTGAAAGGAGGCATCAGTTTATGAGAATAACACCGCTTGATATCCAGCAGAAACAGTTCCCCATGAAGTTCAGGGGGTTTGATGTGGAAGAAGTATACGCCTTCCTCGAAATAGTCAGGGAGGAGATGGAAGACCTGCTCAGGGACAATGCAAACCTGAAAGAAACTTTACAGAGGATGGAGAACCAGATTAAGGAATTCCGTGACATGGAAACAACTCTCAGGGAAACCCTGCTCACTGCTCAGCAGATGGTTGAAGATTATAAGACAAATGCGAGAAAAGAAGCTGAACTGCTCGTAAAGGAAGCTGAGCTGAAATCTGATACTATGCTAAAAGAGGCTCAGGAGAAAGTCATAAAGATACACGAGGATATTGTAGATCTGAAGGGCATCAGACGTCATTTCAAGGAGGAGCTGAAACGAATGGTCGAAAGCCATCTGAAGATGATAGAGTTTGACAAGGATAGGGAGGAACAGGCGCCCGGAGAATTGAAGGAAGAATGAAGTACAGTGCCCTCAAGGGCGTCCATGACATCTACCCGCCTGATATTTTCGACTGGCAGAAAGTTGAGTCTCTTGCAAAAAACGTATTTTCCGTTTACGGCTTCCAGGAACTGCGTGCCCCGATCATTGAATCAACCGACGTCTTCATCCGGAGCATCGGGGAGACGACTGATATAGTCGAGAAAGAGATGTACACTTTCACCGATAAGGGTGGCCGCCGGATTACGCTGCGTCCCGAAGGGACGGCTCCGGTCGTGAGATGCTATGTCGAAAACCACCTCTATAAGCTGCCCGCCCCGCAGAAATTCTTTTATTACGGCCCCATGTTCAGACACGAAAGGCCGCAGGCAGGCCGTTTCCGACAGTTCCACCAGATCGGCGCCGAGGCATTCGGGGTGGATGAACCTAAAATAGACGCAGAAATATTCTCTATGCTCAGGATATTTTTTCAGCGGCTCGGCCTGAAAGGACTCAAGTTTGAAGTAAATTCCATCGGATGCGAAAAGTGCAGGCCTGATCACAGGTCGGCCCTGCTGAATTTCTTTTCCGGCAGAATCGATGGTCTCTGTCCGGACTGCAAAAGGAGATATCATCATAATCCCCTCAGGATACTCGACTGTAAAGTCCCGGCTTGCATATCCCTGAGGGAAGGCGCTCCGCATGTAACTGATTTCCTCTGCGGCGAATGCAGAGAGCACTTCGACACGTTCTTATCCTGTATTAAAATGCTGGATATCCCTTATGTTATTAATCCCAATATGGTCAGGGGTCTAGACTACTATACAAGGACGACCTTCGAGGTAACCTGCGAACACCTCGGCGCTCAGAATGCTGTAGCTGCCGGCGGTCGCTACGACAGGCTCGTTAAGGACTTTGGCGGCCCCCCTACCCCTGCAATCGGATTTGCCATAGGTATGGAAAGGGTAACTTCCCTTATGAAGGCATCGGGCACAGGCAGCATCCCTGCACCGCCGGTCTTTATCGCCGCCATAGGAAAGCGGGCGGAGGAGGAGGGGCTCGTTATTGCCGACAGGCTGAGGCAGAAAGGCGTTTGGGTCGAACTCGGATATTCAGTGAATTCATTGAAGAGCCAGATGCGCAGGGCGGACAGATTGTCGGCAGGTCATGTGATTATAATCGGGGAGGATGAGATCAGGTCCGGCAGAATAAAATGGAAGCGCCTTTCAGACAGTGCGCAGGGAGAAATGACATTCATTGAAGCAGAAGAGTTCTTCGGAGAGAATGGATAGGAATATGTGCAGAAAAGTTTTTATATCGCCTTTTTTTGCATGTTAACCAACCACATCCTGTTTCCTGACCCTGAACCCAACACCTAAGCCCTCAGCAATTTTTCTGCACCTTTCAACATCGACCCCTTCGAGACTCACTACGGTAACCTGTACATCGGGTATATATTTCTTTGCTTCTCTTATGAATAAAAGAACCTCGTTGTAAGCATCTTTGTAAGCGGGCCTGCATAATCTGTCATACGTTTCCTCATCCTGTGCGTCGAGACTTATCGAAATCCTGTCGACGATGCCATTGAGCTCAGGGAGGATGTTCCTTTTATGGATTAAGTTTCCGTGCCCGTTTGTATTGATCCTTACCTTCCCATTCTTCTGTTTTATCCATGCCGAAAGATTTTTTACGAGGTCGAGCCTGAGCATAGGCTCACCGTATCCGCAGAACACGATTTCCTCATAAAGCGAGGGGTCTACTATGGCCTTCTTCATTTCCTCTTCAGAAGGTTCATGCGAGAGCCTGAGATGATGCCCTTTCACATAATCGCTGTGGAAACGGACACAGAAAGAGCATTTGTTCGTACACCGGTTTGTGATATTAAGATAAAGACTGTCCCTTATTTTATAGGCGATTTCACCCTGATCAGCCAAATCGCCGATTCCGAAAAGCCGCTTCGCATTGAGCGTAGTGATGCGTGCAGTATCTTCAAGAGTCACGCCCCTTATCTGTGCAATTGCAGTGGCTGTATGGATAATGTAAGCAGGTTCGTTCCTGCGCCCTCTGAAAGGCTCGGGCGACAGGTACGGGGCATCGGTCTCAATGAGCAGGTACTCATCCGGTATCGCCTTAGCGACCTCCTTCAGTCTCTGAGCCTTTTTGAATGTGACAGGACCTGCAATGGAGATGTGAAACCCGAGTGACATGGCATGCTTCGCCATATCCATATCGCCGGAAAAACAATGAAAAACTCCCATCCTCACCCCGGAGTCCCTTATTATGTCAAGTGTATCTTTCTTTGCCTCCCGGCTGTGAATAATGACGGGAAGACCTAACTCATACGCAAGGCGGAGCTGCTTTCCGAACACCTCGCGCTGTATGTCGCGCGGAGAGTTGTCGTAATGATAATCCAGTCCGATCTCGCCGATAGCAACAACCTTACCCCCCCCAATCCCCCCCTTACCAAGGGGGGGACTAAGGGGGGGTGTTGCCCATTCTTTTATCTGATTGAATACCTCTTCGCTGAAATCCTTTGCATCATGCGGATGGAAGCCGACCGCCGCATGAATGAAATCATAGTTGCCGGAAAGTTCCAGCGCGCCTGTGTTTCCGGCCATGTCGGAGCCGATAGTGATCAGCGCCTCTATGCCGGCATCCCTCGCACGCTGAATAACCGCATCCCTGTCGTTATTGAACTCGTCCATCTCAAGATGGCAATGCGTATCGATCAGCGATATCTTATTTCCCGAAGTTTGTACTTTCATGTCGGACATAATTTTTTATTATACAACAGTAGAAACACGTTTCCGGATGCGATGGGGAATTAGGGACACATCCCATTTTTCTGATACTCTTTGTAACCTTGACTGCTCGCACTTATCTTTATATAATTCTTGCAACTAATAAATACAATTCAAAATAAATGTGTTATTTGGATTATCAGAATTGGAGGATATTATTATGTATGCATTGGCGATAAGTGGAAGTCCGCGTAAGGGAGGGAATACCGAAATACTTCTCCGGGAGGTTATCAAAGAATTAAAAGGAGCCGGTTGGAAAACAGAGCTTGTAAAGGTTGGCGGTACTGCAATTCGCGGCTGTATTGCGTGTGAAAAGTGTTTCAAAACTAAAGACAATAAATGCGCATTTAAACAAGATAATTTCAACGAGATCTTTTCGAAAATGCTGAAGGCTGATGCTGTTGTTCTGGGATCTCCAACCTATTTTGCGGCTGTATCTGCGGATTTGAAGGCATTGATTGAAAGGGCGGGTTATGTTGCATACGCTAACAATCACGCTTTTTCCGGAAAAATAGGGGCAGCGGTGGTGGCAGTCAGACGCGGCGGAGGCACACATGCATATGACACCATTAACCACATGTTCCAAATGTCAAGGATGATCATTCCGTGTTCAACCTACTGGAATATGGGGTTTGGTTTAGGCAAAGGGGATGTGCTTAAAGACGATGAAGGATTGGCGAACATGCGTCACCTTGGGAAATGCATCGATTGGCTTGGCAAGGCAATTGCTCCCAATCTTGAAAACTATCCAAGGGGTTAGCTTTTACACAAAAATCAAACGTGAACATGACCAACGATCTGCGAAATCCCATGCCTGAGATTGTTAAAATCGGATATTCATTCGCACCAACTTCGAGGTAGTAGATAGTCGTGAACGATTCAACACCACGCTTTTGGGAGATCTTCTTTGAGGTCTTCGAGGCCCTGCCCCGGCAGGGGCCTGGCAGCCACGCATGCGCCGCAAAGGCCCTAGGCCTTTGCTCCGAGCTGCCACCATCGCCGGCTATTCTCGACCTTGGTTGCGGCGTCGGCGGGCAAACTCTTCACCTCGCCGAACTCACTTCCGGTAACATTGTAGCCATCGACAGCCATGCTCCGAGCATCGGACGGCTCAGGGCGGCAATATCCAATCGTGGGTTTTCTCACCGGGTTCAGGCGCTGGTCGGGGACATGGCCCATCCGGAATATCCGGCAGAGAGCTTCGATCTCATCTGGTCCGAGGGTGCTCTCTACAACATCGGAATCGGAAACGCCATGAGGATCTGCCATGGGTTGCTGCGCCCCGGCGGCTATATTTCCTTCACCGATGCGGTTTGGCGCAGGGAGAACCCGCCGCCTGAGGTCAAGGCAAGCTTCGACCTGGATTATCCGACCATGGGGTGGGCATATGACGTGGCGGCGACTATCAAGAATTGCGGATTCGAGCAAGTCGGCCACTTCACACTGCCGGAAGAGGCTTGGTGGAAAGACTTCTACACTCCAATGCAGTATCGCATCGAGGAGTTGCGCAAAAAGTACGCGGACGATGCCGAAGCATCTGCTATACTTGGACAACTCGCGCAGGAGCCCGAGATGCACCGTCGGTATTCGGACTACTATTCTTATGAGTTTTTCGTAGCGCGCCGCCCCCTGAACAGTTATTTAAGACGAAGCTAATATCTCTTTTACGCGCCCCACTTCTCCGCTTTCCAGGCGTACTTTGATCCCATGCGGATGCAAGGGCGAATTTGTCAAAATAGTTTTAACAATACCTTCGGTAAGCTTACCGGTCCGCTGGTCTTTCTTCAATACGACTGAAACGCGTATGCCCGGCTTCAGGTCAGAGCGCCTGGTTCCATTCATAAATTGTTAATCTGTCCCCTGCTCTTTTGACGGACTTTCATCCCGATGAAGGGGCTAAAAGATTTCTATGCCCCGAATTTCTTCAGTCTTAAGGCATTGGCAAGGGCCAATGGCATGAGGTTAACTGTAGGAAATATTCCCAGTTCGCCCTTGAGACATTCCCTTTCTGAAAATCCGGCGCTGGTATTACCGAGAACATAAGGGGAATTAAGCAGAAATGGAACAGGGTGCCAGCTGTGGCCTTTAAGAACAGAGGGAGTCGAGTGGTCTCCGGTGACTATGGTGACATCAGGTTTAAGGCCGAGTATTTCAGGCAGAAATCTGTCGAACTCCTCAATCTTTGCTACCTTGCCCTTATAATTTCCGTCCTCGCCGTATGAGTCGATTTTCTTAACATGAAAGAAGAAAAAGTCATAGTCGTTGTAATTGGCTTTGAGAAAATCTATCTCCTCCCTAAGGTCACCCTTCAATGCAGGAGCGGGCATTCCGATCAGCCGCGCAAGCCCCCTGTACATTGGATATACAGCTATGCAAATCGGCTTAAGGCCGTATGTCTCTTCAAAAAGAGGTATATCAGGCACCTGAGAAAAACCCCGAAGCAGTATAAAGTTCGCCTTCGGTTCGTTCCTTATAACACCTGCGATATCAGATATTAATTTCTCTGCGACTCTTGCTACCTTCTCAGCCTGTTCCGTATCCGCCGTAACAGGGGCAGGCTTCATCCCCTCTTTCTGAGGGTCCGTATCCTTTATGGATGCCGAACCCTGGGGAAGAGGCTCGCTAAAACGCAGTACAACGGCAAACCTGTGTTCGATTCCAGGAGCAAAGATAACTTCCGCATCTTCAATACCCTTAATTTTTTCCTGCAACCTGCCGGTAATCTTTACGCTCTCGTCTGTAGGGATCCTTCCTGCACGCCTGTCTTTAATGACACCGTTTTCTATCGTGGCATAGTTGACGCGTATAGCAATATCGGTCTTCCCAAGTTCCAGACCGAGACCGAGCGCCTCGAGCACTCCCCGTCCGATCCGCCAATCCAGAGGATCATAACCGAAAAGCGACAAATGGCCGGGGCCGCTTCCGGGGGTAATGCCGGCTCCAACAGGGACATGCAGTCCGCAGGCCGAACGCAAAGCAAGTGAATCGAGGTTCGGTTTTAAAGCAGCGTCAAGTTCTGTCCTGCCGTCAACGGGAAGTCCGCCGACCCCGTCAAGGACGATGAGGAAAATCTTGGAGTTATTCTTCTGTATTAAGCCTCTGATGATCTTCTGCATGCCGGAGGATTTATACTCTATACCGCGCCATCGTATCCTGCAGGATCTGTGCAGAACTTGAAAGCTGGGAAGCCGAAGCCGCGAGCTCTTCCATAGCTGCAGTCTGCTCCTCTGAGGAAGCAGAAGCCTCTTCAGCCGAAGATGCGGTCTCTGCAGCAGAGGCAACGATATTTTCTATCTGCTTTACGATATTTTTTACCTGGGATGCGATACCGGTAAACTGATGACCGACATCTCTGATCACCATGGCACCGCTCTCCATCTCCTTTTTCCCCTCCTGCACAGATCTCATCGCTTCTTCAGTCTCGTTCTGAACCTCTTTGATTATCTTTGCGATCTCCCTGGCAGAATTCGCCGAACTCTCAGCGAGTTTACGCACTTCATCAGCTACAACTGCAAAGCCATGACCTGATTCACCGGCCCTTGCAGCTTCAATAGCAGCGTTTAAGGATAACAAGTTGGTCTGAAAAGCTATTTTTGTTATTACATTAACGATACTGCCGATTTCAGACGATCTCGCCGAGAGACTCTTCATCGCATCGACGGACCGGACAGTTGCAATCTCAAGGGTTTTAGTAGTATCGGATAACTTCGACATCAATTCAGTCCCTTTGAGTGTTGCTTCGCTGGCAGACTGAGAGGCAGCTGAAGCCCCATGTGAACTATCAGCCACCGATGATGCCGCAGAAGAGATAAGGTTAATCGCGGTAGAAAGTTCGGACAGCGCACGTGTAGACTGCTTTGTCACGGAAGCCATGGAATTTGCAGAGCTGGCCAGCAGGTCCGCCTGCTCCCTCACCTTTATCGTCAGCTCCTTCAGCGAAGCTATCATCGCATTAGTAGCCCTCCCGAGCTGGTTCAACAGATCATCGCCTGTGTCTTCGTTGGCGGTCACTGTCAGATCACCCGCGGCCACCTGCTGGAGTATCATGAAATATTCGGTAAGACCCATGGCAAGATTCATTGAGCTAGTATGCAATTCCTCGGAGGTTTCGCGCAGATGTTCGAGCATGTGTTCAAATCCTGTTCCGAGTGTGTCCTTCTCTGACCGTATATGCACTTTTACATCAAGGTTGCCTTTCTTAACCTCTTCTATGCATTCTTCAAGTTTCTGAAACTCGGCAATCATTTGATTCGTCACCTTACCCAACTGGTTGAGCAGATCGTCGCCCGTTTCTTCAGAGGCTTTGACGTCAAGATTACCGGAAGCCAATTCCGAAATAACACTGAAATAATCGCTCATGCCGAGAGCCAGGTTCATTGAATTACTATGCAGTTCGTCCACGCTGAGCTTCAGGTTATCTACCATTTTTGCTATCGCGTTCGCCAGTATATCTTTCTCAGACCGGATTTTCACAGCGGCTTCAAGATCACCGGATGCAATCTTTTCGGCTGTAACGGATAATTCTTTCAACGAAACTGCCATTCTTGAAAAAGCGTTCTCCATCTGCAAAATTTCATTGTCGCTCTTCAACTTAATTCCGGCATGTGAAATCTCCGGTATATCGCCTTCAGCTATCCTGTTTGCAGTTTCGGTTACTCTTCTCAATGGCCGCACGATATCCCTTGTCAAAAAGGCCGCAAGAAATATTACGGATATAAGAGAGAGCAGAATAATTACCTGTGATGTAATCTTCTGTTTTCTTACTGTCTTTTCGACTTCCTCCTTGCGGTTTTCATAGACGCTGCCTATACCTCTCATGAACGGCTCGTAAACCTTCATAAGTTCGGGCAGGTTATCCTGCCTTACCCGCAAAGAAAGCCTTTCGGCGCCGGCGCGGTCGCCCTGCTGCAGAGCCCTGATAACAGGGGTGGCTGACTGATGAAGTTTTTTGTGAGGTTCCTCAAGCTCCTTATGGACATCTGCCAGTTCAGGATAGTCGAGTTTGTATGTGTAATACCATTTACCGAATTCACATTTTGCCGGATCCAGTTCGCCCTCGAATTTATCTCCTCTTCTTGCCGCCTCTCTCAGTTCGTCGACCCAGTGATAGTGTACCACCTGCATCTGTCTCAGCTTTTCCTTCAGCTCGATCAGGTTGCTCTTATTTTCCTCTTCCTTCTTCAGCGTAGTGATACCGGCCTGCCAGAATATTCCCAGGATAACAATTACAAGGAATAGAACACCGAAGCTTAATGATATCTTTTTCCCGACAGTCAGGTTTCTAAAGGAAATCATATTTCATACCCGGTTATGAATTTCAGAACTGTATCTGGCAGCGCTTTTTCCCACCGCCGTCGTCTTTAACCCACATAAGTGTTTTCTTGGTTCTGTCACACCACTGACGAACGTCTTTCTCGAATGTAGGGCAATCTGCACTCACCTCCAGGAGATCACCTGACTTAAGTTCTGCTGACTTTGCGGCAATTTTCAAGATAGGCTGCGGGCATCTGAGCCCTGAACAATCCAGAGTTACTGTTGCCATTTTTCTTCCTCCTTTTTGTTGATACAGTTTAATTAATAATATATCTTAAATACACCCAGGCAAAAGACTATTCACTCCCGATGGTATCTGTAATATTACCGTTACTGTCATAAATATTAATGAATAATGCCGTCTTCCCCGACAATGTATGCGTGGCGCACGCAAAGCACGGGTCGTAAGCCCGAAAAGCCATCTCCACCATATTGAGCAGGCCGTCGGATACTTTGCCTTCCCTGATGAGGCTTTTTGCAGCCTTTTCGATAGACATGCAGATGGCGGCAGCATTATTAACAGTTGCAACGATCAGGTTGGCCTCTGTAATGATTCCATTTTTATCGGTCTTGTAATGATGGAACAAAGTACCCCGCGGGGCCTCGACAACCCCTATCCCCTCTGCCGGAATTGCGGTTGGAATGTTGCGCACATGGGTATCAGTAATTTCCCTGTCCTGCGCAAGCTCAAGCATGCGTTCAGCTGCGTAGAGGGCTTCAATCAGTCGCGCCCAGTGGAATGCAAGAGTGTTGTGCACGGGCTTGCCGCCGAGGGTCGCGTACATACGCTCATATTCTGCCTGAGCCAGCGGCGTCGCCATCCCATCGGCTGCATTTAACCTCGCCAGCGGGGCAACGCGAAACACACCGCTGCCAATCCCGTCAACAAACCCTTTCCATCCGACATTCTTCAGATACGGGAATTTGACATAACTCCATGGTTCGACCCGCTCAGTTATATGATCCAGATAATCAGCAGGCCTGAACCTGGCAAATTCTTTGCCTTCCGGTGTCACAACCCGGATATCCCCATCATAGAAATTAACCTTATTGTTCTTATCGACCAGCCCCATGTAGTAAGTAGAATGCTTGTAGACGTCCCCGGTGACAAGATCGACATAATCTTTATTCTTCAGGACAACGTCTTCGAATATCTTCAATGCAAACTGGGCAAATTCAACGCCGTTTTTTGCGACAGCAACGATTTTGAGTCTGTCTTCCTCCTTAAGCGGCTTCGATATTCCGCCTGGAAGACCGCATACAGGATGAATAACCCTGCCGCCGAAGTGAGTAATTACATCACGGCACTCCCTTCTCAGTTTGATGACCTTGCCCGCGATATCAAGTCCGACTTTGGAAATTACACCGAGGATGTTCCGCTCAGCAGCCGGCGCCGACGGACCTACGACAAAATCAGGCCCGCCAAGAAAAAAGAAATGGAGGGTGTGGTCTTCGAGCATAAAAGCAGAATACATGAGTTCGCGCAATTTTTTTGCAGCAGGCGGCGGCTCAACCTTAAAAAGATCATCCAGCGCCTTTGTGGAGCATATATGATGCGTAGTCGGGCAAACGCCGCAGATCTTAGGCGTTATCCTGGGCATCTCTTCAGCGGGTCGGCCTATGGAAAAAACCTCAAAGCCCCTTAATTCAGGAACCTGGAAATACGTCTTCTCCACGTTACCGCTATCGTCAAGGAATATCTCTATCTTGCCGTGCCCTTCAAGCCTTGTTATCGGATCTATGGTAATTCGTTTCTTCATTTATACGCTGATCTTTCTTCTTAACATCGATGCAGGCATAGAGTAAAAATTGAATATGCCGGCAGGGTCTGCGATAGAATTCATAATCTTTTCGATCTCCGGTTCATCGTCGATATCGATAATAGATGCGAGAGCCGAAAGAAATTTCGCGCCCTGGTCCTCCACCCTGCTTGTAGGCCCGAAACACCCCCGGCAGGGCATGTTTGCATTTATACACCTTTCACCGCAGCCGTCACGGGTTGCAGGCCCAAGGCAGATCACGCCCTGATCCAGAAAACACCGCTCCGGGTCAAGCAATACTTCGTGAACCCTCCTAATCTCCTTTATGACCGCTTTATCAGGCTTTGTAGTCTTTCTTTTACAGGTATCGCAGAGTGATTTATCAGGAGCAAGCACAGTTCCCTTGGGCGGGAGGTTGCCTGACAGGATGGCTTCAACAGCCTTCATAATGAGGTCGGGAGGTGGAGCGCATCCAGGCAGGTAATAGTCCACATCTATCACCTGATCGAGAGTATAGACCGTGTCATAAAACTCCGGCAATGTCAATTCCCCCTGTTCAACGGAAGTTTTTAGTTGGGGGGTAACCCCGCCGGGATTACTGACAGAAGGGGATTTATGGTACACATAGTCAAAAATACTGTCATGGTTAAAGAAATTTGCAAGACCTGGAATGCCTCCTATATGCGCACATGCTCCGTAGGCAACTACAAGACCCGACTTTCTCCGGAGCAGCTTCGCCATATGCTCCTGTTCGCCTGTCCGGATGCTTCCATTAATGAAACTGACAGCTATTTCTCCATCGAGCAAAGCTTCGACATCTTTAACCTTGAAGTCCATGGCAACAGGCCAGAAAACAAATTCGACTGCTTCAACTACCTTAAGGATATCTTCCGCAAGATCTACAATCGACTCTTCGCACCCTCCGCATGAAGCGCACCAGTAAAATGCGACCTTTGGTTTAGCCATGAGCCTCCACCTTAATATCTCCGCTTGCTTTTTCTTCTGAAAAAGGGACAGGCGGGTTCTTTTTGATCGGTCCAAGAGCCTTAACTTTTTTCACCATATCATTAATAACTTCGACAAACTTTTCAGCCTCACTCGCCGAAACCCAGTCGAGCCGGAATCTTTCTTCTTCAATCCCGAACTGTTTCAGCATCCTTTTCAGAAGATGAAATCTGCGCAATGCCTTATAATTACCTTCCTTGTAATGACAATCACCGGGATGACAGCCCAGAATCAGTACGCCATCCGCTCCGCTCTCAAACGCCTTCATTACAAACTGCGGGTCGATCCTCCCCGTGCACATAATCTTTATGACACTGACATTCGGCGGGTAGATTTTTCTGGCGCTGCCTGCAGCATCAGCTCCAGCATAAGAACACCAGTTGCAGAGAAAGCCTACTATCTTCGGTTCGAATTCTTTTATTTCAGAACCTCCTCAATCTCGGCAATTATCTGCTGATTTGTAAAATGCCTGCTCTTTATGGAACCGCTGGGACATGCTGCAACACAGGTACCGCAACCTTTGCACAGGACAGTATTAACCACAGCAACTTTCTTTTCCTTATCGAGTACAATGGCTTTATATGGACAAAGCCCTATGCAAATCTTGCATTCCGCGCAAACATCTCCGTTAACCTCGGCAGTTATCACGTCTAGCTCCAGTTTTCTGCCGGGAACAAGCACCGAGAGTACCTCGCCTGCGGCAGCAGCTGCCTGAGCCACAGATCCCTGTATATCTTTCGGACCCTGCGAACAACCGGCGATAAATATCCCTTCAATGTTCGTAGAAACAGGCGCAAGTTTGCTGTGACCTTCAGCAAAGAACCCTTCTTTACCCTGAGCAATCAGAAGCATTTCGGAAAGCCTTGCAGTATCCTTCGAAGGTATCATTGCAGGGCAGAGCACCACCATGTCGGATGATACAGCATGACTTACGTTCGAGACGTCGGTGCATGTCAGATGGATTTTAGAGTCCTTATTTTTTACTACGACATTCATTGGCAGTGTCGTATGAATAAAGCGAATGTTCTCCCATTTTTTTATCGAATCAAGAAATGCCTGGTTGTCCTTTCCCGGGACACACCAGTCAGCATAGAAATCGTAAACATTTACAGAAGGGGCATGTTTTTCAACCAGACGGGCAAACTTCAGCGCGTAGAGACAGCATACGCCGGAACAGTAGTCTTTATAATCTTCATCCCTGCTGCCTATGCAATGTATGATTGCTATGGATTCCGGTTCTCTGCCGTCTTTCATCAAAAGTTTGCCGCCCGTCGGACCTGTCTGTGAAAGTATCCGTTCGAATTCGAGACTTGTATAGACTTCGGGGAGGACGCCGTATCCGAACTGCGGCAAAACGGTAGTATCAAAAAGTTCAAAGCCTGTTGCAACCACGATACCACCGACGTTTCTTTCGAAGACTTCGTCTTTATCCTCATAGTTGACTGCATCAAAGACGCATGCCTCCTTGCAGATCCGGCAGTCCTGGCTCCTGAACCTCTCATATTCATCTTTTGTTATCAGGCCCCGGTCCAGCGCCTCCTTGTAGATGTCCGACCTGCCTTCAAATCGCACGCAGCTATTGGAGTCTATAACCGGCACATTCGGAAGCGCTCCGGTATAAGGCACATATATTGCCTTGCGGTTACTGAGATTATAGTCAAATTCGTTCTTAACTGTCACCGGGCATTGATCATAGCAGGCACCGCAACCGATACACTTGATATTATCGACGTAACCGGCTTTTTTCCTTATCTTCACCACAAAATTACCTAAAAAACCCAGTACCTCCTGCACTTCACTGCAGGTCAGAAGCTCGATATTGTCGTGGTGCAGAACTTCATCCATCTTCGGCTCGAGCATGCAGGAAGCGCATTCCATCTTTGGAAAAACATCTTCATACCTTGCAACTCTGCCGCCTATAAAAGAATTTTTTTCGACGAGATATACTTTTCTTCCAGCCTTTGCAAGCAGCAATGCAGCCTCCATACCGGAAGGGCCTGCGCCTATAACCAGCACATCGGTATTGCAGTCGATCTCTTTTTTCTCGAGAGGCTCCTGCAGAACCACACGGGCTATTGCCGCCCGTATATATGATTTTGCCTTATCTGTTGCAGCCGATTTATTCGAAGTTACCCAGGCAATCTGCTCCCTGAGGTTTACCATATGGAAAAGAAAAGGATTCAGTCCGGCCTGTTGCAGGACATTCCTGAATGTTTTTTCGTGCTCTTTAGGCGTGCATGCCGCAATAACAACGCGGTCGGGTTTTTGTTTGATTATATCTTCGGCTATAAAATTCTTCCCTTCTTCAGAACAGAGAAGGTTGTGGGATCTCACATATTGGACGCTACCGAGGCTGGAGGAAAACCCTACGAGCTCATCAATATCTATATTTTCGGAGATGTTGGTTCCGCAGCTGCATATATAGATACCAACTCCGGGCTTCATCAAACCTGCTCGTCCCCTATAATCAAGGGTGCTTGCATACTCAGACCTTACCCATCCTCCACGGTTAAATTAAACATCAAAATATGCTCAAATGTCAATAAAATTAAAGGCATACTACTGATTATTTTAAGTTACGGTTTATATACGCGGTCTTAAAATAACTTGTAGACAGATATTCAACATCTTTATAATAGGGGCAGAGCATTATATGGGCGGTTAGCTCAGCTGGGAGAGCACAACGTTCGCAACGTTGGGGTCGGGGGTTCGAATCCCCTACCGTCCACCATAAAACTTTCATAAATCGATATGTATACCATCAGGACCTCGTTACTTACCGGAAAATCCTGGCGTACAATAAGTCTTTCCGGATTTCAGTATTCTTCCCTGTTCATAAGATAACGGACCAATGAAAACCTGTTTTCAACCCCTAGCTTCATGTATATATTGCTCAAATGGTCCTTGACTGTCTGCTCCGACATATCAAGTTCTTCAGCTATCTCCAGATTCTTTAAACCGTCAAGAAGACGTCTGAGCACATCGGTTTCCCGCCGTGTTATCCTGAAATCCTGCCTTATTTTACCAATGTCCAGCTTTCTCGAAATCGCCTCTTCTATGATGAATATGCCTATATGCGGATCAGAGCCTTCATATATAACGAAAGAAAAAGTCCAGCTGTTTGGAGACCCCTCAATCTTCTTGTGGATATGAACCTCACCGGGGAACATCTCCTTAAACCTTAATGTTCTGATAGCTTCGAAAATCCTGCCGCTGACAGTCAACAGTTCCTCCGGCAGTTTATAGCGTTTAAGAAAAAGAACGGCCTTTCTGTTGGAGAAAACCATTTCCATTTTCCTGTTGAAAACGATTACACCCACCTGCATGTTGTTGCATAAAACTTCAAGGACATTCATATTATTCCTTGCTAGGTCCTCTACTGAAAGATACCTCATACGCATATTATCCTTTCATTCATTATAATACGCAAGCAGGAATTTTCTTCTTGACTAAAAAAGAACTGAACCGTATATTTTCATAAAAAAAACCTCCCCGGATCTGTCATGAAATCCCTGTATACCCTGTAATGTTCGGTCTCTTCGTAGACAATTTTTTCTATGGGCACTGAGTCGAAGCTGAATATCTGCGCTTCAGGACAGGACAGTATAATAGTAGAATGGAATTCCATCTTTCTTGTGCCCTGAAAAACCTTCAGGTTAAAAGGGTAGCAGTCCTTTACGGGATATTTCTCGTGATCGATAAAAATTTTCTTAAGGTGCATTATCAATTCTAATCGTAAATATTTATGGTGCGAGAGAGGGGAGTTGAACCCCTACGGAGTTACCCACTGGATCCTAAGTCCAGCGCGTCTGCCAGTTCCGCCACTCTCGCATGCTTGATTTTAAAGGATTTTCAGGTTATTCTGCAATTTCTCATTTAAGGGGTGCAGCAAAACTACAGCAGACTGAATATGAACATATCCGGAACCAGCTGGCCTACGTTAGCGCAATTAATGTGTGTCATCTGTAAAACAGCAGAGTTCCACGGGCAAGCCCGTGGAACTCTGATTGGGTGTTAGAACCATACCCTGAAAAAAAATCGTGGCCTATTTTGCCTCTGCCGGCCTGCCGTCTTTATAGTATTCGTTCTTTATCAACGCTTCATCAGCATCAAAATAGGAAATTGACTTGTCATATCCTTTATCAACGGCAAATTTGTCTGTATGGAAATATTCAGCCCTGGTCATTCTGCCTTGATCATCCATATGGGTTATTGACCTGCTGACCCCGTTTTGCGCGGCAAATTTATCCGTATAGAAAAGCTCTTCTTCTTTTATTTCACCCTCGGCGTCGAAATAGGCTATGGCCCTGTTATAACCGTTTCTGTCGGCATACGGTACAGTAAAAAATAGCTTCTCCTTCAAGGTTTTACCAATACTGTCAAAGAGTGTAACAGACCTTTCAACTCCCTTCTCTTCAGAAAACTTAACTGTATAGAAGTTTTCCTCCTTTATCACTATTCCATTACCATCACGATAGACAATTTTCCTCTGAACTCCTTTTTGATCAGAAAACCTGTCGGTAAAAAAATATTCATCCTTCTCGTAATTCTCATATTCATTGTAAGCGTAGGTTACCGATCTGGTTACTCCGTTTTCAGCAGCAAAACTGTCCGTGTGAAAAATTTCCTGCCTCGAATACATCCCGGCATCGTCAAGATAAATTATAAGCCTGCTGTAAGCTTTCTCATCGGCAAACCTGTCTGTATAAAATAATTCACGCTTTATAATTTTCCCGCCGGCGCCGAAATATGATATTTCCCTGCTTAGTCCTTTTTCATATGCAGACTTTTCCGTATAAAAAATTTCTTCTCTTATCTCCGACTCGTTTTCGTCAAAATGGGTTACAGATCTCTTGACTCCTTTTTCCTCAGAGAAATTCTCTGTAAACAGGATTTCTGCCTTAGTCATTTTTCCCTTAGCGTCGAAAAAAGCTGTTTTTTTGCTTATCCCCTTCTCTTTCGCAAATCCGGCTGCGGAGAAGTACTCCTGTTTTATCTTCCCTTTTACGTCGTAGTAGATTATTTCCTTGTCGGCATCTCCATAAAGCTTATCTCCGGATTCAAAAGTAACTTCTTCGGTCCTTCCGCCGTATTCGTTCTTTTCCGAAATGACCTTTCGTTTTTCTGCCCCTGCCGACCCGCTGAACAAAACAATAAGGCACACCAAAAATAAACCTGATAACTTAAGTTTTGCCTTTGCCATATTTTTCCTTTTCATATGAAGATGAAATTCGTAAATCAAAGAAACGTCTGTCCACAAACTCGGATTTCTTACAACGCCAGCTTAAGCGGGGGATTTAAGGTTCGCCGGCTTACCATGATATTCTCGTCACCCTTAGCCTGTCGAAGGGTGGATTCCCGCGCCCGATCCTATTAGCGGGAGGCAATGCTATCGACCAGATCCTTTATCATCTCCCGCTGTTTTTCGCTCAAATCAACGAACATGATACCCATTCCTATACCTGATTGTGAATAACAAACACGGGCACTGACTGTTATGCTGGTCTCCTTAAAAGGAATAGTCATCTCAATGACACTGCCTTCTTTAAGCGTCTGAATTGAACTAAGATAAAGTCCGCCTTCACTGATATCCATAATGGAGCAAAGCAGGCCATCTATCAGCACATCCTCTCTGAAAGGGAACCGGTCGAATTTCCTCCTTTTCTCTCCAGCCGTAGCAGACATTTCCTATTACCTCCTTTTACGGATATACTTGTCGCTATGAAGCAGGGGTGGCATCCATGCTTTCGAGCCAGCCTATGAATTTCGTCAAAAGCGCCTTGTTACGGTCAGACATATTCATAAACTCTATCCCAATATCGTAACTTTCAGGGCAGTTTTTGGTGTTCATAATACAAGATGCAACCCTTCCTGAAAGACTTAAAGATGTTCCTTCAGTCAGGATAATTTCCATCGGTAACTGAACCTCTTTCTCCAGCAAATGGAGGCTCTCAATCAGCATTCCTCCTAAGCTTATCCTTTTTATCCGGCAACCCTCGCGGAAATTCAGGACTGCGTGTTGAGGAGAATCTACAGCAAACCTCAGATGCAGACGGGTGTTTTTAATCTTCGACACATCGATCTGCCTGAGGAATTCTTTCTTATGATCTTCGATAAAGCCTGCTATAGCTTCCGTATTATCCTTTGACAGGCCAATGAACTTAAATCCTGTCTTATAGATTGGAATGACATTGCCCTGAGCATCAGCAAAGCTCTCACTCAAAAATGACCATTTGACCTCTCCCTTCAGGGCCAGCGAACGTCCTTTTCCCTCGAACCTCATTAAGTATTCGTTCCCGATGTCCAATCGCTTGTCCAGCTTCAGGCAGATGCCCCCTTGACTGATATCGTATATATTCACATGCCTGGCAAATGGTATTTTTGTGCTGATATTCAGCATTTCGACAATAAATCTCTTGTATCTCCTTCTATCCTTCATAGCTTTATTCACAATAAAAATATCTTATAAATGAATACGTTTGTCAATATCATTCCTTAAGCGCCGGAAGAGTGGAATGTTATCCGGGGTTCTCATTAGCAAAGCTCTTGAGGACATCTTTTTTGCCAATAATCCCTATGAGCCTTCCGTCTTTTATTACCGGCAATAGGTGTATTTTTTTCTCTGTCATGAGTGTAGCGATGTACTCTATCGACGCCTCATCATCAACGGTAACGACTTCCTTGGTGCATATTTCTCCTACGGTCGAGGCAGCCATTTTCCTTATTCCGAGTTCCAGCCTGCTCGTGCCGAGAGGGATGTATGCATCAAACAATCTTAATACCGTGGGGATGTGAAGTCTGCTGTTTTTGCTGATAAGGTCGTTCTCGGTGACGATTCCCTTCAGCTTGCCGCTGTCATCAATAACAGGTGTTCCGCTGATTTTTTTGTCCATCAGAATGCGCGCCAGGTCCTCTACCGTTGTGGAAGGTGTCACAGTAATAACATCCTTTGTCATTATATCTTTTGCCTTGAGCATGCTACCTCCTTTTAACTATCTGAAGTGCTTCATCATAATGCAAGTGATATCAGCGACAGAGGGTTCACATTCATATCTCCGAACCTGACCCCGAAGTGGAGATGGGGGCCGGTTGATCTTCCGGTTGATCCCACAAGTCCTATAACCTGACCCGTCAGAACAATCTCCCCGGTATCCACTTCTGCCTTTGAGAGATGCATATATATTGTATAAACACCCTGTCCGTGGTCAAGGATAACGGTATTACCTCCGAAGAACAATTCTTCCGACAAAACAACCCTTCCGTCATTCGAAGCCATGATTTCGTCGCCTTCCCGCCCTCTTATATCAACTCCTTTGTGAATACTGGTATTCTTTCTGTTAATTATCCGCCTGGCGCCAAAAACAGCTGAAATTTCGTTCCTGACCGGCATAATAAAATTACCGTCCCAGATTCTGTCGGAGACCTTCCGGAAAACTGCTTTCAGTTTTTCACTCTCCCTTGAAGTCCTCTCCAAATCTTCAGGACTGAGAGTAACTTTATCCTCGGGAAGGGTAAGTCTGACAGTAGGAAAGTTTTTCTTAACGACAGATAACTTCAGGTCTCGCTTCCAGCTTCCGGTTGCAACCGCAACATGATAAACCCCCGGCTTTGTCTCAAGGTCGACTCCCGCCAGTGCAATATAACACCCGTCGCCACATGAACTGAAAAGTATTTCTTTTTTACGAAATACTGCGGAAAGCCCGCAGTCCGAATCCGTTCCGGTCACCTTTACTACAAAAGCATCTCCCGGCTTAACTGCAGCCGGAGACACTTCAGCCTTAAAATCCCGGGCACCGGCCTCATCAGAAAAAATCAGGAATGCCGCTAACAAAACAACACTCAATAAAGAGGCTCTGTAGTTTGGCTGGTTCGGATATCTGATTTTTATTATTTCCACTAAGCTCCTGCCAGGGGAATATATATACGGCGCCCCAGGAAAATAAATCAGGTCAGCAGAAACTCCAGCAGAGCTTTTTGAGTATGGAGCCTGTTATCCGCCTGATCGAAAACTGCACTATGCGGACCGTCGATAACTTCATCGGTGATTTCCTCTCCCCTGTGCGCAGGCAGGCAATGCAGAACGATAGCGTCTTTCTTCGCATAGGAAACGAGGTTACTGTTGAGCTGATATTTTCTGAATTTTCGCTTTTTATCGCCGGCTTCTTTTTCCTGCCCCATGCTGACCCAGACATCGGTATATACAACATCCGCATCAAGGACGGCTTTTTTAGGGTCTTCGATAACAGCAACCTTATTTTGGCCTGACGCCCGCGCCCGCTCGACTATATCGCCATCAGGCTCAAAACCTTTCGGACATGCAAGGGCAATGTCCAGGCCGGTGAGAAAAGCCGCTTCAATAAGTGAGTTTGCGACATTGTTGCCGTCTCCTACATACGCAAGACGAAGGCCCTTGAGCTTGCCTTTCTTTTCAATAATCGTCATAAGGTCTGCAAGCGCCTGACAAGGGTGATGCATGTCGCTCAGTCCGTTAATAACAGGCACTTTTGAAAACAACGCAAACTCGGATAGTGTATCGTGGCTGAAAGTCCTTATAACGACAGCATCGAGATACTGTGAGAGCACCTTTGCGGTATCGTGTATTGTCTCTCCTCGTCCTGTCTGCAACTCCCTTTGATTCATATATATCGCCTGTGCTCCGAGCTGGTATATACCGACTTCAAAAGATACCCTCGTTCTTGTAGAAGCCTTTTCGAACAGAAGCCCTATGCTCTTTCCGATCAACGGACATTTATTCGAATCGGCGCCGGATTTGAAATCCCTGGCCCTTTTCAGAAGATGCTGCACTTCTTTCGAAGACAGGTCCCGCAATGTAAGAAAATCTCTCTTCATATTGCTTATGACTTTTGAAGGTTTTACCATAATTTCAGAAAGATCCCACGGATGATATCGGTAAGACAATCAATGTGCCTGCGTTGAACAATCAATGGAGGGATGAAACGCAGCACATTTCCGGCGGTGCAGTTTATAAGCACTCCCTTCTCTATGCATGTTTTTACAACCGGATCTCCCTCCCTTGTTAATTCCATTCCGATCAGTAGACCCTTCCCCCTTATTTCCGTGATAAAATTTGGGAACTCGGCCTTCAGTTGTTCAAGCCTTTCCATAAAATATTTTCCCATACGGCTGCATTGATCCAGGATAAAGCCGTCTTCCAAAAGGGTTTCTAAAGTCGCAACAGCGGCAGCACATACAAGAGGATTCCCGCCAAATGTAGTGGCATGATTGCCGGGCTGAAAAGCCGAGGCAACTCTGTCTGTAGCAAGCATAGCGCCGATAGGCACACCGCCGCCGAGTCCTTTTGCTATCGTCATAATATCGGGGGTTATTCCAAAATGCTCATGAGCGAACAACTTTCCAGTCCGGCCCATCCCAGTCTGGACCTCATCAAGTACCAGAAGGACGTTGTGTGCATCGCAGAGTTTCCTTGCCTCTTCGAGATATTCCTGAGAAGGAACCCTGACCCCTCCTTCTGCCTGAACCGGCTCAAGCAGCAGGGCGCATGTCTGTTCAGTTAAAGATGTCTTGAGGGCGTCTATGTCATTGAAAGGAACATACTTAAAACCCGGGACAAGGGGTTCAAACCCCTTGCGGAATTTCTCCTGTCCTGTAGCACTCAGGGCCGCAAATGTCCTTCCATGAAAAGAATTCAGAGCTGAAATAATTTCGAACCTTTCAGCACCATACTGTTCTTTCGCATATTTTCTTGCCAGCTTAATTGCCGCTTCGATGGCCTCAGCCCCCGAGTTGCAGAAAAAAACCTTGTCTGCAAAAGAATTTTCGACGAGTATTTTCGCAAGCTTTATCTGGGGTTCTATATAATAGTAATTCGAGACATGGATAAGTCTCTGAGCCTGTTTCTGAATTGCGACCACAACCCTCGGATGACAGTGACCAAGGATATTAACTGCAACACCCCCAACAAAGTCGAGATATTCCTTGCCGTCGGAACTCCACACCTTCATCCCGCGGCCCTTCCTCATGACAATCGGGAATCTGTTGTAGGTATTCATAATATACTGGCGCGATTCATCAAACAATTTTTTAACTTCCATGTTTGTGATGATAACGGAAAATCGCTTTAAAAATCAAACCTTCAGGCGTTTTTTCGTGAGGCAATTCGTGTATCGTTCACTCCGGGTTTACTTTCTTTAACAAAATATATTAGAATTGAAGACTTTGTAAGGAGGTGATGGTTTGGTAAAGATTAGACTGATGAGGATGGGTGCGCACAAGAGACCTTTCTACAGGTTCGTAGTGGCTGATTCCAGGGCAAGAAGGAACGGACCTTTCGTTGAAATTATCGGGACTTACGATCCATTGCAGGAGCCCTCGGAGATAAAGCTCGATCTTGAAAAGGCAAAACTTTGGTTGCAGCGGGGAGCACAACCTACTGATACCGTCAAAAAGCTTATGCAAAAGGCTGGGGCGTAGTCAGCCAAAAACTCGCATGGAGGTGGAATGATGAAAGATTTGGTAGAAAAGATGGCGAAGGCTCTGGTGGACAGGCCTGAAGATGTGAATGTTACCGAGGTTGACGGCGAAAAAACCACTGTTTTTGAACTGAGGGTTGCGCAAAGCGATCTTGGAAAGGTTATCGGCAAACAGGGAAAAACCGCAAGGGCCATGAGGACGATCCTCAGTGCATCCGGCACAAAGATCGGGAAGCGCTGCGTACTTGAGATTCTTGAATAAATTGGACCCTGAAGGGTGATTATTCCCCTTTTGTTCGAATCCTTGAGTAAATAGATCAAAATAACCGGGGTAAAGGAGAAAAACCTTTACCCCTTATTCTTTTTAAGCTCTTAACATGTCCTCTTGAAACCATAAAAAATGAAATTTGAAGTCATAACAATTTTCCCCGGAATATTCCATGCTTACCTGGGAGAGAGCATACTCAAGAGAGCCCTCCATAAGGGGCTCGTCGAAGTAGCCGTTCATAATCTCAGGGATTACACGCGCGATAAGCACAGAACTGTCGACGATTCCCCGTACGGCGGCGGAGCTGGTATGGTTATGAAGCCCGACCCTTTTTTTGAGGCTGTTGAGGCTCTCTGCAGTGATCCTTCGCAGAGGAGGGTTATAATGCTAAACCCCGCCGGAAAGAAATTCGACCATCACATGGCAGTTGAACTGGCAAAAGAAAACAGAATGATAATTTTCCTGTGCGGTCGCTATGAGGCTATAGACGAGAGAGTTCGGACGGGCCTTGCCGATGACGAGGTCTCGATCGGGGATTATGTTCTTACTGGCGGAGAACTGCCCGCTTTGGTTATAATAGACGCTGTCGCGCGATTGATACCGGGCGTCCTCGGAGACGAACAGTCTGCGGAGGTTGAGTCTTTTTCATGGGGCATACTGGATTATCCTCATTATACGAGGCCTCCCGTATTCAGGGGGCTTGGGGTGCCTGAAGCCCTGCTATCAGGGAACCATGCCGACATACGGAAGTGGAGGAGGAAAGAAGCCCTGCGCCGCACGTTGCAAATCAGGCCTGATCTGCTGGAGGGCAACAGGCTCGATGACGAGGACCGTATATTAATTAGGGAAATAAAGGAGGAGTCATTATGAATTTGATAGGAGCTGTTGAGGAAGGTTTCAAAAAGGATATCAAGGAATTCAGCATAGGTGACACAGTCAGGGTATCGGTAAAAGTGGTCGAGGGCGACAAAGAAAGAATACAGCCGTTTGACGGAGTCGTTATCGCAAGGCACGGTGGTTCGACGAGAGAAACGTTCACTGTAAGGAAAATTTCCTTCGGTATCGGAGTCGAAAGGATATTTCCGCTTCTTTCTCCTTCAATAGAAAAAATAGATGTCCTGAAAAGAGGCAGCGTCCGCAGGGCAAAGCTCTATTACCTGAGGGGCAAAAAAGGCAAGGCTGCCAAGATCAAAGAGAAAGAAAGGTTCGTTGTAGCAAAAAGTCCTGCACAGCAGTAGCCTGAGATGGACATTTACCGGCATGATGAATCCTTAAGAAAAAAAGGGTTCTCAATCATAGCCGGGATAGATGAAGCCGGAAGGGGCCCTCTCGCCGGCCCCGTAGTAGCTGCAGCAGTTATTCTGAAAGACGGGACAACAATTGACCGTCTGAGGGATTCTAAAAAGGTGCCGGAAAAAGAGCTTGCCGGGCTATATGAGAGGGTACAAAGTTCATCCCTGGACATAGGGATAGGCATCGGGGGACCTGAAGAAATAGACAGGCTCAACATTCTGAAAGCTACAATGCTTGCAATGCAGCGAGCCGTTGAAAACCTCTCCTCACCTCCGGATTTTCTGGTAATAGACGCTATCCGTCTCCTCAACGTACCGATAAAACAGATTTCTCCGGTCAAAGGCGAGAGTGTCAGCGCCTCGATTGCCGCCGCGTCAATAGTTGCAAAGGTAACGCGCGATAAAATCATGTCGGATTATCATCTTCAATACCCGGAATATAATTTCAGCAGACATAAAGGCTATTCGACAAAAGAGCATCTCGACATGATACGCCTTTACGGCCCATGCCCTATTCACAGAAAAAGTTTTTTCAGGGTAATGACACTCGAACTGCCTTTTTAAATACTCTCAATAGGGACAGCCTGCTAATCATGAGATCACTGAATATGATTCTTGCCAAGCATCCCCATTGACCCGAAAAATGCCTTCCAATCTTTATGAAGCAGACATGTGTGCGTCACAGAGTATGCTAAAATACTTAAAGTTCAGATGAAGATCATTTACAGTTCCATACTGAAAGAATTAACATTCACTTTTCTCCTGAGCCTTGCGTGCCTGAATTTCGTTCTCATGATGGAAAAACTCCTCAGGCTGAGCAGATTCCTTTCGGGTGTCGGGTCATCCATTACCGACATGCTCAAGCTTATACTTTACCTGCAACCGCCTCTTTTTCTTCTCACCATACCAATGGCGCTCCTGCTTTCCACTCTTCTGGTATACGGGCGACTCAATCTCGATAATGAACTTATCATACTGCGGACCAGCGGAATGACCTTTTCAGGTATCTGTATGCCCGTATTTATACTGGGTCTTTTCTGCTTTTTCCTTAACATAGCTATCAGTTTTTACATCGGCCCGAAGAGCAGCATGCAACTGAGGGAGGAAATAACACGCATTATTAAAGTGCGCACACCCCTCGCCATAGAAGAAGGAAGATTTACAACGACTTTCAAGGATGTGCTGATTCTTATCAGGGAAAAGACTCCGGAGAACGTGATGAAAGAGATCTTTATCTATGATAACAGGAGCAAAAACGAGCCCAGGGTGCTTTTCGCCAAAGAAGGTGAGATATCGTCACAGGACGGAATGGCCATGAACTTCTACCTTAAAGACGGGTATATTAACATTGCAAAAGGAGAGACTACGACTGAAATGTCTTTCAGCAAATACAATATGATGCTGAAATTCGAGACCGATACCCCATCAAAGAGAAATACAGAGCTGACTCCTTTTGAACTTCTCGAGAGAGCCAAAGTTTCCGAGCGGCGTCAGGCAGCCGGCTTATACACGGAATTCTACAGGAGACTGACCTTGCCTTTTCTCTGTTTTGTACTGGTTTTTTTCGGACCTCCACTTTCGATGATAGCAGGGAAATCGGGCAGGCTCGGTGGACTGACATTGGGTCTGGCCGTATTCACTCTCTATTATATGGTCCTTATATACAGTGAAAACCTTGTTAAAGCGGAAAATATTCCTCATTATATAGGGGCTTTCATCCCGACTGTTATCCTTGGGGTTCTCGCTGTATTGGTATTCAGGCGTGAAAGTCTGCGATGAAGATACTTTACCGTTATTACTTCAATGAATTTTTTAAGATTCTGAGCATCATTTCTTTAGGCATTGCATTGATATTCAGCCTTATTGACCTCCTTGACAAAATAGACAATTTCATACCCGGCAAACTTTCGATTGCTGACTTTGCCTATTATGCATTGCTTAATATTCCAAAGTACCTCTATTATCTCCTGCCGATGTCTCTGCTGATATGCAGCCTCTTTGTTTTCAGTCAGGCCTCACGGTTTAAGGAACTTGCGGTCATTAAGGCAAGCGGATGCCGCCTCAAAAGGCTTTTTTATCCGTTTGTTTTTGTGGGCTTATTTTTCAGTGTTGTCGCCTTTATATTCGGGGAAGTTGTAGTGCCGGACTTTTCGGACAGAATGATTGAATTCAAAAAAAACTTTATGAAAGGGGGAGAGAAGGTATCGTTCAGGGAGGGCACTCTGTGGCTGCGGGGTACTGACGGAGCCCTGGTCCGGATAGAACTCTACACGCCAGAGCAGAAACTCGCAAAAGGCATCAGCATTTTTCTGATCGAGCAGGCGGCAATTAAAAAGAGGATCGAGACTGAAGAAGCTTTATGGATCGAGAAAAATGGATCAGCAGGGGCATGGAAATTTATGAATTCGACCGTCTATGACATCGGCACCGGCACAATCGAGACTGTCCCGGAAATGGTATACCCTTATCTTGAATCTCCCGACTTTTTCGGAAAAAGAATAAAAAATCCCGAAGAGATGGGTATTGGAGAACTTTACAGGTATGCCAGCAAATTGCAGTCTGCGGGGTTTAACGACGCTAAACTCATAGTTGATCTCAACTCCAAGATTTCTTATCCCATGATGAATATGTTTTTTATAGTGTTCGGAATATCTTTTTCGGTCATTGGCAGGGCGGGTGGGGGTCTCTTCGCGGCAGGCATCGGGATATTCATAAGCCTGTTTTATTGGCTCTTGTATACATTCATGCTTTCGCTTGGATATGCCGGGATACTTCCCCCTGCTGTGTCAACATGGATAGTTCCGCTGCTCTTCGGCGCAGCATCGTTTTATCTTTTCATGAAGATACCAGAATAATATCCATCATGGGGAAAGTATCTCATAAAGGCTACCTTTGTCTCGTGCTGCATGCTCACCTTCCGTATATAAGACATCCCGAACACGAGTATTTTCTCGAAGAGAACTGGCTCTATGAGGCCATGACCGAAGCGTACATCCCAATGCTTGATGTCTTTTCCAGGCTTATTAACGATGGAGTGGATTTCAGGGTAACACTGTCCCTGAGTCCTTCGCTTATTGAGATGCTGAATGACGAACTCCTGAGAGAACGTTATGAGAGGCATATTGAAAGGCTCATCGGCCTGTCGGAGATGGAAGTCTTCAGGACCAGAAATGATGCGCGATTCAGGTCAGTCACGAGAATGTACCTTGAAAGGTTCATAAAGGTAAGGCAGCTTTTCAGGGATGTCTTTAGGCAAGACCTTATTAGTGTATTCCGGATGTTGCAGGAAACAGGCAAAATCGAGATCGTAACGACAGCTGCCACCCATGCCTTCCTTCCCCACCTTTCAGCATATCCGCAGGCGGTGGAAGCACAAATAGAAACAGGGATACAACACTACAGAAAGAATTTTGGAATATTACCGAAAGGCCTCTGGCTTCCGGAGTGCGGTTTTGTACCTGGCTTCGACCGCTTAATCAAAAAAAAGGGGGCGGATTTTTTCTTTCTTGAGTCGCACGGGGTAGTCCGGTCCAGACCGGCACCGCGGTATGGCGTATATGCTCCGCTTATCTGTCCTTCGGGTGCTGCTGCATTCGGCAGAGACGAGGAAACATCAGCACAGGTATGGTCCTCAATTCACGGTTACCCGGGCGATTTATTCTACAGGGATTTTTACAGGGATATAGGATTTGACCTCGATCAGGATTATCTTAAGGCTTATCTTAAGCCTTACGGAACAAGGACATACACAGGCCTCAAGTATTACAGGATCACCGGGCGGACCGGCAGGAAAGAGCCTTACAACAGAAAAAAGGCAGAAGAGAGGGTTTCGGAGCATGCCCGGCATTTCATCAGCAGCAGAGAAATCCAGATAAAGCGGCTTCGGGAAACACTGAAAATCAAGCCTGTTGTCACTGCGGTGTATGACGCAGAACTTTTCGGACATTGGTGGTATGAAGGGCCTGAATGGATAGACAGTATTTTAAGGGGAATTCATCTATCCCGTTTGAATTTCAGTACCATAACACCTTCGGGTTATCTGAAGAGTTACAACTCTCCTGCGGGCGAAGTGCAATCCGGAGAACCGGCCATGTCAAGCTGGGGTGAAAAAGGATATGGCGAAGTCTGGCTTAACAGCCATAACGACAGCATTTACAGGCACTTGCATGGAGCAATAAAACAGATGATAAGGCTTGCAGACCGCTTTCCGGTTGCAGACGGCATCCTTCTCAGATCTCTCAACCAGGCAGCAAGAGAAATCCTGCTCTCACAGCACAGCGACTGGGCCTTCATCATGAAGAGCAAAACCTTTTCACAATATGCAATAAAACGGTTTAAAGGGCATATCAGCAGATTCATGTATCTATACGACTCAATACTTTCGGATAACCTTTCTGAAGCAATGCTGGATGTTATGGAAGATAAAGACCGTTTATTCAGGGACATCGATTACAGGGTATTCAGCAGCAGGCGCATAGCTTATCGGGGCAAGAGGCTATGACAAGAGCTTGTCATACGGATAAGACTTCAAGAAACTGATAAATTCTTCAAGCGAGCCTGAAGATACCGAGTTCTTGTGAACTATAAGGGAAAAATCCCTGATCATTTTCTCTTCCTTCAGGTTCAGCAGCTTAAGCGTCCCGTATTTACTCTCCTTTCGCGCTGCCCAGCGCGAAATTATCGACACACCCAACCCGTTCTCGACCGCGTCTTTGATAGCCTCAGTACTGCCGAGTATTGATGAAATCTTCATATCGTTGATAGTAACTCCATGTCGTCCCAGTATCTTTTCGATCATCTGCCGTGTGCCTGAACCAGCCTCCCTCAAAATGAAAGGTTCTTTAATAAGATCTGCTATCGATACTTCCTTTTTCTTAACCCAGGAATGCTCAGGTGATACAATGAGTGACAGCTCGTCTGAAAGCAGTTTTTTGGTTATTATCTTCTGTTTTACGGCGTCTCCCTCAACGAGACCGAGATTGATATTGCCGGCGCCGAGAAGCTCAATGACCCGTTTAGTGTTGCCTACGATCAGGTATATCTTAACCTTGGGATGCACTGATTTGAATTCTGTAATGATGCTGGGCAGAATGTAATTTCCTATGTTGGAGCCGGCGCCGATGGTTATGCATCCTTTGAGAATGCCTGTCTGTTTTCCGATTGTTTTTTCAGCAGACGCATAGAGCGCGAGAATTTCTTTTGCGTATTTATAAAGGGTCTCGCCGGCCGGTGTCAGGGTTACAGTGCTCGATGACCTGTCAAATAACTTTGTTTCATATTTCTCTTCTATTGCCTGAATCTGCAGGCTTACGGCAGGCTGGGTAAGATGGATAATCTCGGATGTCTTTGAAAAACTCTTTGTTTCCGCCACCGTACAGAAGACTTTCAGTTTATGATCTTCCATCCAAATCCTCCATTAATAGGTATATGTCGTCCAATGTCCGGCAACTTTTAACGCCTTGCCCCAAAGGGTTTTTGTCAGAGCAGGGTGTAAGCCGAGTTCTGTTTAATGTGGTCATTCATCTAAGACCCGGCGTTGCCGCCGGACTCGTGCGGTCTCAACCCGTTCCGCCTCCCTCTCAGCCGAAGCCTGTCAAGGGATTCGAAGGGGCCCCTCTCAAGGCGGAACCTATTCGACCTTGCTCAAGGCGGGGTTTACCAAGCTTGAGGTGTCGCCACCCCAACTGGTGAGCTCTTACCTCACCTTTTCACCCTTTCCCAACGAGGCATTGCCTCGAGTTACAAGTTACGAGTTAAGAGTTAAAAGTTATTCACTTTAAACTATCAACTTTTCACTATTCACTCCCGCCATAGGCGGGCGGGTGGTCTCCCTTTCTGTGGCACTTTCCTTAGGGTCTCCCCCAGTCGCCGCTGGCGACCGCCTTGCCCTGTTGAGCTCGGACTTTCCTCCTGCCCGGGACTATTGCCCGGCAGGCGACCACTTCTCCTGCTCTGACTTATAACTTTATTTTATCATTATATAATAATTTTTAAGAAATTAAAAGGACTATTTCGGGGATTGTTTCGGGGATTAAGAGCATAGAATACTAAAGAATAGTCTTTAAGCAACCGGATGCCGGCAGCTCAGAAAAAAGTTTATTATACGTTATTTTTGTAGAAGATTATCCTGCGGCATTGCGGACAGGTTATTATCTCCTCATTCTTCTTGATCTCCACAAAAAGCTGAGGCGGAATATTCATATTGCAGCCCTGGCAGATCTCTCCTCTGGCTTCAGTTACAACGAGACCCCCACAGGGTTCGATTAAAGAGACATACAGGTCGTAAGCTTCCTTTTCGACCGAAGCCGCAACTGAATCCCTTTCTTTCCTGATAGAGAGCAGTTCCTTTTCAACGTCTGCTTTTTCGTCTTCGATTTTTTTCTTCAATGCTTCGATCTTCTCTTTTTCTGCATCGAATTTTGTCTCTTCTGCTTTTGCAAGTTTTGAGGCGGAATCCATATCCTCCATGACTGAAAGTATATCATCTTCAATGGAGGACCTTTCTTTTTCAACTGATTCTATTTCCTTTAAGAGCGCCTGGTATTCCTTATTTGTCTTGATGTCGGATGTGCGAACCTTCAGTTTCTCAATCTTTCCTGCGGTGTCTTCGAGTTCTCTTTCCCTGTCACGCTTCTTTTTTTCGAGAGAGGTGAGTTTCTGTTTGACGTTATTCAGAAATACTTCAGACTTCTTCAGAGGGGCTTCGGCAACGGCCAACCGTTCCGGGAATGCCCTGATTGCACGGCTCAAATGCAGAAGCTTTGAATCGATCTGCTGCAGTTTAATTAATTCTTCAAGCTGTTGGTTCATTTTTCCTCCAACCTTTCGACTGCCTCAAAAATATTGGTGGGCCCACCAGGACTCGAACCTGGGACCAACCGGTTATGAGCCGGTAGCTCTACCAGCTGAGCTATGGGCCCGACTTTCCTGAGCAAAAATGCTTCATTGGCAAAAAAGGCGGCTAAAGAAATTCAATTTGCCTTAAAACAATAACCGATTGACATTAACTTATCAGTATAATCATGAATAATGTATGAGGTCAAGACTTTTCTATGAATTCTCTGAGCCATTTGCTCCTCGACGGATGCTTCAGCTTTCTTATAGCCTTCACCTCAATCTGCCGGATCCTTTCCCTTGTAACCTCGAACTCAATCCCGACTTCCTCCAGCGTAAGCGGGGAATCGACGCCTATACCAAAACGTTTCCGTATTATTTTCTCCTCTTTAGGCGGGAGAGAGCATAGAATTTTGTCGATCTTCTTTTTCATATCATCACGTATAGCAAAATCAAGGGGGGACAACATTGCCTTGTCTTCGATAAAGTCTCTCAGATAACTGTCCTCCTCCCCAATCGGTGTTTCGAGTGATATAGGTTCCTTTGCTATCTTTAAAATACTGTTCACCTTTTCAGCAGGCAGATTCATCTTCTCCGCGATCTCCCGCGGCGTAGGCTCCCTCCCCATTTCCTGAACAAGTTCTTTTGCTATTTTAGTAATCTTGTTGATGGTCTCCACCATGTGCACGGGTATCCTTATAGTCCTCGACTGGTCTGCTAGAGCTCTTGTTATAGCCTGCCTTATCCACCAAGTCGCATAGGTGCTGAACTTGTATCCGCGCTTATACTCGAACTTGTCGACTGCTCTCATCAGTCCGCTGTTTCCCTCCTGTATAAGGTCGGAAAAACTCAGTCCTCTTCCCAGATATCTTTTGGCTATGCTTATTACAAGCCGGAGATTAGCTTCGATCATGGCCTTCCGCGCCTGAATGACCTCTCTTTCACCGTGCATGAGCAACTTTAGGGCCTTCTTTATCTCTGCAGACTTCATTCCGAAAAGCCGCTCTTTTTCCTCTACAGTCTTTTTAAGCGAGTTGAGCTTTTTTATTGCAGCAGACTTTTCAAGCCTCAGTTTCCTGTTATAGGCAGCGATCTTTTTCTGAAGTGCTTCAACATCTGCTGCAGTCTTTTTAAGTTCCTCCGAAAAAACTACGACTACTTCTTCCCTAAGCCTCAGACCATGAACTTTGTCGAGAATCCGGTTTCTGTTTTCCTCAAGCGCCTTTTCGATGGGATGTGTACTTCCGGAAGCCTTTCTGTCCGTAACGGAGGTTTTTTTTCTCTTGCCGGGCTTAGAGGCAGAAGACTGCTGAAATTTCTGAAGGTATTCAATACGTTTTCTGTTCAGGGCCTCCAATTGCCGGGTCAATTTTATGAATCGCTTTCTATCGGCGTGAAGATCGTCTTCTGCTTCATCTTCTCCGTTCTCGATAATCTCAGTAAGTGGTATACTGCCTTCTTTCGCCACTTTTCCCATGGCAATAATTTTTTTCAAAACGAACGGGAGAGAGAATATCACCCTGAAGACCATCTCCTTTCCTTCCTCTATTTTTTTTGCGATCTCGATTTCACCGTCTCTGGTAAGCAGCGGAACACTGCTCATCTCCCTCAGATAAATCCGGATAGGGTCCCTTTCACCCTCAATAAAATCTGGGGGCCTATGTTCCTCTGAAGTTTTTTCATCCTCTCGTTCTTCAGGCAGAATGTCGTTCTTGTTCTCATCATATTCATCGAGTTCTTCAAAATAGTCGAAATAGTGTTTCATCTTTTCATCCCTTCATCAGTTTGCGCTTCTCTTTCAGCAGCGAATCCAGGAGCAGCACATCGCCTGATATCTCCGCAAGCCTTTTTCTCTCCTCAAAGCCTTTTTTCCTCATGGTCATCAAGCAGTCATCTATATTCTGCCCGATATGTTCCGGGTCAAATCCCGGCCTGATGGACAATTCCGTAATAAGAGAGAGCTCCGCCTCATCGGCGCAGGCCAGAATTGAGTCTACGGTAAGAGCATCTTTACATGCCTTTATCTTATTAAATATTGACCTGACGGTATTTTCCTTCAGGTCATTAATACTGATTCTCGAAAGCACCGCTTCAGCCCTTTCAGGAAAAGCAATGACAGCGCTCAAAAGTAGGTATTCTTCTCTGTTGGAGACTTCCCGTGCTTTTCCCGACAACCCGGAAGCACGCTGGGAGGATTTGCTCCTCATTTTATCAAGCTCGTTCCGCAGCACCGATTCGTTAATGCGAGATCTGTCGGCCAGCTCCCCTAACATTGCGTCAGCCAGAATAAGGTCTTTTGCCGAGACAATCACAGCGAGCACCTCTCGGACTCTTTCTGTCCGGTCACCTTTTGCTGTCTTGTAAAGAAACTCCACGGACGATACAGCATCCGCCAGCAATTTTTTGAAAGGGGCAGGGCCGGACTTTCTGAGGAAGCTGTCCGGATCTTCACCACCGGGAAGGAGGAGAACTTTTGCCGTAAAGCCAGTATCGCAAATAACTCCCAGAGACCGCCTTGCAGCTGAAATACCTGCTTCGTCGCTATCGAAGACAAGTACAACATTCCGGGCGAGCAATTTGATTTTCTGCAACTGCCTCGATGTCAGGGCAGTGCCCAAGGGTGCGACTGTGTTGGCAAACCCGAATTGATGGCAGACGAGCGCATCGAGATAGCCTTCAACAATGATGGCATCTCCTTTCTTTCGAATATCTTCTTTTGCGAGATTAATCGCAAAAAGGGTTTCGCTTTTCTTGAAAACATCTGTCTCGGGGGAGTTGATGTATTTGGGCAGAGCGTCGTCCATAACTCTCCCGCCAAAGGCAATTGCATCGTTTTTGACGTTAAAGATGGGAAAGATGATGCGTCTTCTGAACATATCCCTGAGGCCGCCGCTATCTTCTGCAAAGAGGCCTGTTTTAATCAAAACAGAATCCGCATGCCCCTTTTTCTTCAGATGAGTCAGAAGACCGTCTCTCTGCCCTGTTGCATACCCGATATGGAATCTGTCAATCGACTCATCGCTAATATCCCTTTTCTTGAGATAATCCAGGGCCGGACCTGAAGCCTGCAGGTTGTTTTTAAAATAATGCAGGGCTTCTTCGTTTATTTTGAGAATACTATCTCGTTTATCCGAAACGTATCTGCCTGACTGATGGTCTGATAATACAATGCCTGTTTTTTTTGCAAGATAGCGCAGGGCTTCTCCGAAAGACAGGTTTTCCTGTTTCATCAGAAATGCGACGACGTCACCGCCTGCCCCGCATCCAAAACAATGGAATATCTGCTTCGACTGACTTACCATGAAAGAGGGGGTCTTTTCCGAATGGAAAGGGCAGAGGCCCTTGTAATTCTGTCCCGACTTCTTTAATGCCACATAATCTGATATGAATTCAACAATGTCTGTTCTGGATTTTATTTCTTCAAGCGCCCTGTCGGTCTTCATCCGGAGTGCACTGCGGCGCGCCGATCAAAACGCCTGAAGCCTGCGCATTCAATAATATCGAGGGATTGATCCTTCGAGACCTCATCAATCAGCAAATTCAGTCCCAGATTGTCGCTAGAAATATGTCCTGCGACAATGACATTCATATGGTTCCTTTCTGCTTCCTTCCGGTGTTCTTCGCTCATATGCATTGCAACCACAGTGCTTACCCCGCTGGTTGCCAGACTCCCGAATATCTCCTTCGCGCCTTCGGTTCCGCCTGTCATGTCAACGAAGATCTTCCCGGTTTTTCTGCTCCCGGAGCCGAGTACAATCTTGGGCCCGACGCTTTCCATACGTGCAGAGCTGTATTCCGGGATATCCTGCAGAAGGTCAATTACATCGGATAAAAGATAAGGCTTTTTCTCATCAAACATGCGCTGAAGGTAGCTCACAACCATGTTATCTGCCGGGGTGTGGAGACAGATGAAAGGCATCCCGAGCAGCCTTGCCGCATCCACCGACCGTGTATGGTTGGCAGGCATCAATTTTCTCTCGATTTCCCTGATCCTTCCGTCCATGACACCTTCAGCTATGTTGATCGGTACGCCAAATATATTGAAGATGTCCGACTGCATCTGCATGACCGTGAAAAGGTCTGCAAAGGCCCTGCCGGACGGATGATGAGATACAATAAGGTCTATCTTCCTGCCACGTGAACGCAGGGTATCCGCAAGAAGAATCTCTCCGACGTCGATGTCTATGCCGGCGAGTATGCTGTCTATTTCTTCCTCGCCTGAACCGAACAGGATGCGTGAGTCGGAATAAGGATTATGAAGAGATTCCGGATCAAAAAAATCCCTGTCCCCCTTCTTCATCTCTTCGAAATCTTTTCTCCTGCGTTCAAGTTCTCTTATAACATGCTCTCTGCCGCGTGGGTCGCGACCTATTCCCGCACTTATCGCTCTTTCGTAGAAACCTTTAAGCTTCATCTATTTGCCAGCAGGTCTCTTACTGTCTGGTTCACTATTTTCCCGTCGGCGGCCCCATGAAGACGGGGCATAACGAGGCGCATTACCTTCCCCATATCCTTTATCCCTTCAGCAGATGATTCCCTGATCGCATCGATAACTATTCTTTCAATATCCTCAACAGTCATTTGTTCAGGAAGATATGACTGCAGGATTTCGAGTTCCTGACGCTCTTTCTCCGCGAGGTCTTCTCTCCCGCCCCCGGAAAACTGTTTAATAGACTCTCTGCACTGCTTTGCGAGAGTATTAAGTACGGCAACTACTTCGTCGTCGGAAAGCTCGCTGCCCTTTTCGATCTGTCTATTTTTGGCGGATGCCTTGGCCATCCTCAAAACCGACACTTTTAAACTTAGTGCGGCCTTCATCGCCGCCCTTAGATCTTCGTCAATTTTCTGCATGAGAGACATTACCGAACCGCCAGCCGAACTTTTTTGAGGGCCCTTTTACGGGCGGCAATAGTCTTTTTCTTTCTCTTCACGCTGGGCTTTTCATAATGTTCTCTTTTCCTTACCTCTGAAAGCACACCATCTTTTTCACACTGTTTTTTAAACCTTTTAAGCGCATTTTCGAAGGAGTTATTCTCCTTCACCCTTACGTAGGGCATCCATATACGCCTCCCCCCTTTGAAAATATGCGTAATTTTAACAATTTGCTGAATTCAGTGTCAATGTAACTTCTTGCAAAATTTAACTTCTTATGATAAAGTCAACGCAGGTTTTGATTAGTATCGTTCCGTGCATTTACCCCAGATGATAATTTTTTTATTTTATTTAATGTATAGCTATTGCTTCTTATTCTCTTAATGGACAGGAAGACATTTATTCAGCCTCCCCGGGTTATGGGGAAAAGCCGCAAAATTCTCAGGGTTTTTAGAGATATAAGTAACGTCGCACCCGGAGAGGAAGCGATAATCATTTCCGGTGAAAATGGCACGTACAAGGAACTTCTGGCAAAAACAATTCACAATAACAGCCGACGGAGCAAAGGTCCTTTTGTAGTAGTAGACTCATCTTCTGTTCCAGAAAAGTTGGCTGAAGCGGAATTGTTCGGATACGAAAAAGGGGCTTATGCGGGTGCCGTGCAAAAGAGAAACGGCAAGATAACAGAGGCGGATGGTGGTACAGTGTATATCAGCGAAATAATAAAATTGGAGCCCGAGTCCCAGAAGAAGCTGCTATTTTTCCTGAAATCAGGGGAATTTAAAACCCTCGGCGGAAATATTTCCATGAAATCCAATGTAAGATTCATCGCTGCCACATGTAAGGAAATTCCTGAAATTAATGCAGGCGGTCTTGTCATTAAAGATTTGTATGATTTTTTTTCTTCAGTTCAGATCAGAATCCCTCCACTGAGAGAGCGGAGGGATGATGTTCTCCCGCTTGCAAAATATTTTCTGAAGGAAGCCGTTACTAAATTCAAGACTGAAGACAAGGATTTTTCAAGGGAGGCTAAAGACTTCCTTGAAAAATACGATTGGCCCGGCAATATCCGCGAGCTCGAAAATACAATAAAAAAGGCGGCTATCCTTTCAAACGGTGCATTGATTAGTATCAAAGACCTGAAGATTGGCGATGTCGGTTCATGTTCTATGGAGGAATTCCTTGAAGAAAAGCTTAAGCGCTATCTCAGGGAGATGACCAAACTCGGCAACTGCAACCTTTACAATACCGTGCTCTCAGAGGTTGAGAAGTCCCTTATTAACATCGTCCTGAGGGAGACTGGTGGGAACCAGCTAAAGGCTGCCAAGACACTGGGCATCAACAGGAACACCTTAAGGACAAAGATGAAGGAATACAGGATACGTGTTTAATGTAACCATTTTCAGTGTCCATCAATAGAGTAAGGTTTTCTGAAAAAGCCGTCTTTCCTGCGAAACCTGTCCCCGAAGTTCCTAGAAGGTGAGGGGTTTATAGTTTATACACAGACACTACGGGATGAGCAAATATGATTGAGGGGTGGATTAAAGAGATTAAGGAGAGGTCTGATTTCAGGAACCTCGGGATGATTCTCGTTCATAACGGAATGGTCCGGGCTACGTCAAAAGACGGCAAATCCGTAAAGGGCATGCATCTTTCCTTTGACAGTAAAAAACTGGCATGCCTGATCGATGAGTTGAGTAAAACAGACGGTATTGCCGGGATAAGAATCTGGATAAATGAAGGGGACCTGAAGATCGGTGACGACATAATGTATGCATTAGTTGCGGGCAAATTCAGAACTGCTGTAATTCCTGTCCTTGAAGAGCTTGTTTCGAGAGTAAAAAAAGAGATCGTTTCGGAAAAAGAGATTTTCTGACGCAGAATTATTCTATAGCTATTACTTCATTATTTATGCACCCGGGATTGAAATGAACCATGCGATTTCGTGTTACCAATAAAGATGGAAGTGCCAGATCCGGTTTTATTGAAACAGACCGGGGTATTATACATACGCCTGCCTTTATGCCTGTAGGTACAATCGGCACTGTCAAGGCGATGTCCCCTGACGAGCTGAAGGAAATCGGGACCGAGATAATACTCTCCAATACTTACCATCTGTATCTGAGGCCGGGGCATGAAGTAATTGCGTCTCTCGGAGGGATACACAAATTCATGAATTGGGATCGACCGGTCCTTACTGACAGCGGCGGGTTTCAGGTCTTCAGCCTTTCGGCACTGAGGAAGATCGAACCGGACGGTGTGCATTTTAAATCCCACCTCGACGGTTCCATGCACTTTCTCGGACCAAAAGAAGCTATGGATATCCAGTCGGCGCTTGGTTCTGATATCGCAATGGTGCTTGATGACTGCGCACCTTATCCTTCGACTTATGAATATGCAATGGACTCGCTGCACCGCACCATCCAGTGGGCTGCGATGTGTAAAGAACTCCGGAGGGGGGGGCAGGCGTTATTCGGAATCGTGCAGGGCAACCTTTTCGAGGATCTCCGCAGGAAAAGCGTTGAAGAGCTCGTAGATATTGGATTCGACGGATATGCGGCAGGCGGCCTTAGTGTGGGCGAACCCAAAGAAGATATGCACCATATGATTTATTTCACAGCTCCTCTGCTTCCCGCGGACAAACCCAGGTATCTCATGGGGATCGGTGAACTCGGAGACGTCATGAAAGCTGTAGATGCGGGATTTGACATGTTCGACTGTGTAATGCCTACAAGGAATGCACGCAACGGCACGCTGTTTACGAGCAGGGGGAAGATAAGCATTAAACGCGAGGAGTTCAGGTCGGACAGAGGCCCCCTCGACCCTGACTGTTCGTGCTATACATGCCGGAATTATTCTCTTGGATATCTCAGGCATTTATTCATGGCAAAAGAGATACTTTCCATGCGTCTTAATACGATACACAACCTTTATTTCTATTTGAATTTTTTCAGGAATATGCGGGAATCCGTTTCAGACGGTACATTTACGGGATTCAAAAGTAAATGGGAAGCGATCATTTAGTCAGCAAAGACTATTCTGCCGGGGTCCGGAAAGTTCTCATCATAACCCTGATCCTGAATGCAGTGGTCGCGATAGCCAAGATAATATACGGCTATTTGACTAATTCCATCGCCATGACCTCCGACGGTTTTCATTCCTTATTCGACGGGGTTTCAAATGTTATAGGGCTTGCCGGCATCTGGATTGCTTCCCGTCCCCCGGACAAGGAACACCCGTATGGACACAGAAAATACGAAACCCTGTTTACGATCATAATTTCGGTCATGATATTCGCCACCTGTTTCCAGATCATCAGGAAGGTCTATCTTTCGTTTTTCGATGACCGCGGGGCCATGGTAACAGCAACAAGCTTTCTGGTCATGTTCACTACAATCGGCATCAATATATTCGTGATGCTCTACGAATCTAAAAAGGGCAGACAACTCGGCAGCGATTTTCTGATTGCCGATGCAATGCATACAAAGAGCGACATCTTTGCATCGGTTTCTGTAATCGCCGGCCTGGTGTTAACGCGACTCGGATTCCATTATGCGGATGCTGTAGCAGGACTCGTCATAACTCTTTTTATCGCAAAAATCGGTTTCGCAATCCTAAAAAATGCCTCTAATATCCTTGTTGATACAGTCTGCATAGACAAGGATAAAGTCAAGGCGGCAGTGGACAGCATTACGGGTGTAAAGGGCTCTCACGACATCAGGTCGAGGGGCACAGTTAACGCCGTTTATCTCGACCTGCATGTCCTTGTCGAAAATAATATGCCTGTTGAAAAAGCCCATGGAATTGCCGACAGCATCGAGGAAGAGATTAAGAAGAAGTTCCCCATGGTCGTGGATGTAGTCGTACACATAGAGCCCGAGACGATGAAACAATAATATAGTCTATCTATGGGTGTCTGTTTGTCGTGAAAATCAGAAATAGCCTTTCAGGCTCTCGATACTCTTCAATACATCTTCCGGTGTGTGACCCTCAATCGTACAAATCAGTTCCCTGTCCTTGAGAGAAGAGAATAATGCGGTAAAGTCGAATGTTCCATTGCCGATCGCTAGATGCTCATCTGCTGTCTTATTATTGTCATGAAGGTGCAGTTCGATAATATAAGGACTTAGTTTTTCGAGCCAGTCAATCAATGGAAGCTGCGAAAAAAGATTGAAATGTCCTGTATCGAAGCATATGCCGAAATGCTCAGAACCCATGGATTTCATGAGAAGCCAGAGATTGGATGGTTCGTCCTCGAAGATGTTCTCAATAGCTATCTTCAGACCCATATCGCGTGCCCTTCGCGAAAGCGGCTCCCATGTCTGCAGGCTTTTTTCGAGCCATAAATCAGTCTTCAGGGCATATTTCCATTTTTCGTATCCTGAATGAAAAACAATCGACTTCGGCATCATAACTTCAGCTATATCAAGAATTTGCTGGAACCTTTCGACGGTTACCGCCCTCACCCTTTCGTCAGCTGCTCCCGGTGACAGGTCCATAAACGGAGCATGGATAGAAAAGGAGGGGGCGTAGGCAAATTTATATTTCAGTTCTTTGATATCGGTATTTTCAATGCGGTCAAGACAGAGTGCAGAAAAGTAGATCTCGAGATTCAGCCGGTATTCTTGTATAAAATGCAGGTAATCCGGTATCCTCTCAAAAGGAACATGCACATGATGGCCCTGCATTAATTTTTGGAAACGGTTTCCGCTTTGGGTGGGATACTGCCGGTGTCACTCTTGCCGGCCTTTGATCCTTCCTTCCCTTCTGATTCCTGTACCTTCTTCCTCTCCGGAGACGCATAATCGGTAACATACCATCCCGTACCCTTAAGCACAAAGGATGTTTGAGAAATCAGTTTGTGCATATGGCCGCCGCAGTCAGGACATATGCTTAACGGCTCGTCGTTGAATTTCTGTATAACCTCGCACTGTTTTCCGCAGTCAAGGCATTCGTACTCATAGATCGGCAAATCTCTTAGCCCCCAGTCATCAAATTTCCTTATATTAACATAAAAATATCAGTCCATATCAAGGAATCTTCTGATACATTTCGGCAGTGAGAACAGTCTCGCATGAGTTCCTTCATCATAATAGAAAAGATTATTTATTCTTCTCTTCTTGAGCCTCATATGTATTTCATCAGGAGAAACTTGTTGAAGATTCGGTTGAAGCGAACAGAATGCAAAAGCCCACATGGCCCCATAACTTGGGATATATTCGGCATAAAGCGCCACTGACGGAAAGATTTCGCGCAGAAGTTTGTATATCTTCGCCGAAACATTTTTTCTCGTAATAAAGGAGACTTCAGTTGAATTGGTCACAAAGCTTCCACCCGGCCTGAGCAGCTTTCTCAAAAGCGAAAAAAATTCTTTTGTATATGCACGTGCAGCAGGGCCCTTTTCAACCGGATCGCTGAAATCCGAGATGACAATGTCGTATTTTTCCCCTAAGTACCTGACATAATTGAGTGCGTCCTCATGTATCAATTGAACGCGAGGGTCTTCAAATGCACCCTGATGCCACCTCTTCAATTTCTTACGGCAAATATTGACAAATTCCCTGTCGATATCTATCATTGTCACCCTTTCTACCATAGGGTATTTCAGCACTTCTCTCAATGTAGCGCCTTCACCTCCACCCAATACAAGAACGGATCTGGGGTCGCCATGGGACATCATCGCAGGATGAACAAGGGCTTCATGATATATGAACTCGTCTGCTTCGGCAGATTGTATCTTTTCATCCAGGACCACAATACGTCCATACTCATAGGTATCGAGAATTTCAACATGCTGAAACGCAGTGTCTGCCGTTGCGACGCGCTTTCTGATGCGATGGTATATAAGACGGTTGCTGCTGTCCTGGTCAATGAACCATGATCCGGCTTTTTTTTTCCGCTGAATCACCATTCGAGTTTCCGCTGCATCAATTTCTCATACATGCCTTCAGGCATGAAGGCATGCCGGTGAATTTCATCGCTGTAATATTTTGTCGATATTTCGTACTTGCGTCTCAACTCGCGGGGAAGGAGGTTTTTGGAAGCAACAGCAAATGCCCACCAGTTGCCCGGATAGGTGGCAATCGGGGCTGTGTAGAGATCTACTACGGGAAAAACCTTTTTTAATACTTCCTGCATTTCTATAACAATGTCCTTATGAAAGTGGAGGGACTCCGTATGTGTAACAAACATGCCGTCTTTTGTCATACAGTTTTTCACGTTATTAAAAAAATCGGTTGTGAAAAGACTTCTCGCAAAACCGATAATGTCTGTTGAGTCTATAATTACCGTATCGATGTCGGCCTGTTTCCGGTTCAGCACAAAATCGGCGCCGTCCATTACCTTTATCTCAACACGGGGGTCATCCATGCCTGATGACACGGCAGGAAAAAATTTTCTCGAAACATTAATCACTTCCTCGTCTATCTCCACAAAAAAGACCTTCTCGACTGTTTTGTGCTTCAGTACCTCTCTCACCACTCCTCCGTCTCCACCGCCAATGACTATCACTTTTTTCGGTTCCGGATGTGAATGCATAACTATATGGGTCAGCATTTCATGGTAAAAGAACTCATCTCTCTCAGTAATCTGTACAACATCATCAAGAAGCAGCATTCTTCCGTAATATGGGTTTTTTATCACAACAATCTCCTGGAACCTGCTCTTGCCCCTGTAAAGAATCTCTTCAACATCATACAGGTATTCAACCGGCGCATAAGGCGCTTTTTCATTAAATTTGATCATCCTTTGTCCTTTCTCATATAAGAATAGTTTTCGGTATCGAAAAACCGTTGAATTCCGAGGCATAGGAAATCGTATAGGCACCGCTCGACAAAATGAGAATAAGATTACCGACCTCCGGCTCGGGTAGCCTTACATTCTTGTCGATGACATCAAAGCTGTCGCAGCTAGGCCCCGCGAGGGTCCAATGTTTCTTATACCGCCCCTGCCTGGAAGTTTCAACGATATAACTGTATTTAATGCCTCCCACACTCTCCATAAGTCCGTTAAATACTCCTACATCAATATACAACCAGTCCTCATCACCCCTCCTGGCCTTTCCGATGGCAGTCGTGACAAAGATTCCGGCATCACCGACGACGGCTCTCCCGGGTTCCAACTGTACGGTTATGTCTTCCGGAAATTTATCATATATAAGGTTGTTAATGTTTTTTTCGATAGATTCTATGCTCATGACATTCTTTGTATATGCTATCGGATAACCACCGCCGATATTTAAAAGACAGAGTTTTATTCCGGCCTTTGCCGCCATATCCCACAGGGTTTTGGACTTTTCAAGCGCAATATTCCAGTTGTAGATATTCGTACACTGCGACCCTACATGAAAAGTTACACCTGCGGGATTTAGGCCCCTGTCCCTTGCAAGGCATAACAAATACAGGGCTTCATCGAGTTCCACGCCGAATTTCTTGCTAAGAGGCCATTCACTTCCTTCATTAGGCACCGAAAGCCTCACATAAACATTGCAGTTAGGTATAAAATGGGCAAGTTTTTCTACCTCGTCAGGGGAATCGAAAGAGAAGCGGTTCACGCCGTTTTTTGAAGCCAGTTTTAAAAATTTCAGGGATTTCACGGGGTTGCTCGAGATGATTTTTTCCGGTTCAACCCCTATTGAAAGAAGAAGTTCAAGTTCTCCCTCAGAGGCTATTTCGAAACCCGTTCCAAGGGTGTGCAGAAAACGTATGATTCCGATATCCGGGTTTGCCTTGACCGCGTAAAAAACCTTTGAGTTCTTTATGGATCGGCCGATCAGAGATACCTTTTCTCTCAGTTTTTCGGCGTCGACCAGCAAAAAAGGGGTTTCAAAGGTCTCCCTGTCAAGATACCTTAAACATTTAAAAAGAGTAGCTTTTGCCACAATGTCTGCATGGTGTTTTTCTATTTTGAAGTTCTTTATCATAAATGTCTACCCAACGTTCTATTTAAAGGAATCAAGCCGGATTTTTCAACAGGTTTTTTTGATATGTATAATAGGCAGCAGGTCAGTGGGCCTTGCGGGCTCTGACCAGCTTCTTGGCAGTGGCACGTATGCCCTCGGGAACGTTCCTGTTCTTTTCGAGAACTCCGAGATCCCTCGTTTTCAGTTCAGCAACAAGCGGAAGGGCAACTCCCGGAGGAGTTTTAGGATTAGTGACAAGCGCAAGCAATACATTGTAGTTCTTCATCCATTCCTTTTTTTTTGTGATCTTTCTCAGTACTTCATCTGAAATTGAGCGGGACTTGGCAATCAATTCAACTTCGGTATCAGTAATCTTGGGATTATCCAGGACAGTCAATGTCACCTCTTTGTTTGGATCACGCAGAAGAATTGTTCGTATCTCCTTACCTCCCTTCAATGCAAGCTGAATTCTCTCGGAGACGTTTAATTTCTGTATCCTCTGAAGGATGGTCTGGGTACGCTCATCGGGCGGCTTTTGGACCCTGGCAACTTCGGGTTTAGACCTAACCGGAAGACGGATAGTTTCAGAAATTTGCTGTCTTACTCCATCAGGCGTATCTGGATGCTCTATAAGAATGGTAAGAATCTCAGGCCTGTGCGTGTTAGCACTTGCTATCTCTGCGTAAACCTCAGGATCAGCGGCATCCTCAATAAGTAATTCTATCAGTACAGGCGAAGCGGTCGATAAATCGATTCCAAGTAAAAGCGGTTCTTCCATCAGATCACCTTTTCAAGTAGAGGAAATATTCCCTGTTCCCTTTCTGTCCGGCGACTGGCGATTCGAATATCCCGGCAGTCACGAGCCCGAGTTTTTCAGAAAATTCCTGCACGCTTCTCACCGCGGCCAGTCTCTTATCCTCTTCTTTCACAATCCCTCCCCTTCCGACTTCACCCTTGCCTACCTCGAACTGGGGCTTGACGAGCGCCAGTATCTCACCGCCCTTTTTTAGAAATTCCACTATTTCAGGAATTACCATTTTCAGAGAAATGAAAGAGACGTCCGCAGTCGCCATATCGATATCCCGTTCAATGAGTTCATCAAATTGAACCCTTCCAGCCTTTTTAGTCCGTTCCTTCAGCATCTCATCGAGATACCTGACATTGGTTCTTTCCATGACAACAACCCGCGGGTCGTTCCTTAAAGACCAGTCAAGCTGTCCATAGCCAACATCGATGCAGAATACCTTTTTGGCGCCCCTCTGAAGCAGGCAGTCCGTGAAGCCCCCGGTCGACGAACCCACATCCATGAATACCTTGTCCTTCACATCTATGTGGAAATAGTCCAGGGCCGCTTCGAGTTTAAGGCCTCCCCTGCCCACATAGGGCATATCAGCCTTCCTGAGTACTATATCGGAAGTCGCGCTTACCAGAGTACCAGCTTTTGTCACACGGTTTCCGCCTACAAATACGTTTCCCTCCATAATAAGCGCCCTTGCCATATCCCTGCTCTTCACAAGCCCTTTTGCAACAAGGACTTTATCCAGTCTCTCTTTCAAAAGCTGAAAGTCGGCTCTTTATGAAAGGACAACACAGCCATATAAATACCATCCTCATCGAGGCCGTATTTTCTTCTCAGTTCGCTCTGATTACCCTGCTCTATAAACATATCCGGAACGCCTATTCTTCTGAACTTCACATTGGATACGTCCATCTCGTTCAACAATTCAAGCACCGCACTGCCAAAACCTCCCTGGAGCGAATTCTCTTCAACAGTTATTATCTTTGGCACCATTGATGCAACAGAGGCAATGAGATTGCGGTCTAAGGGTTTTACGAACCTTGCATTGACAACCATGACTGAAATACCCTCTTTTTCAAGCTTTATTGCAGCAGACAAGGAAGAGGACACAGTACTGCCCAGCGCTATTATGGCTACGTCCTTACCTTCTTTAATGATCTCAGACTCCCCGAGCTTAAAGGGAACCGGCAATCCGGAGGAAACTGTGGTGCTGCCGTCAAAGGAACTCTCTATCTTTCCCCTCTGATACCTTATTGCCAAAGGTCCTTCATGCTGCAGGGCAAGCTCGAACATGTATTTCATTTCGACCTCGTCCTTCGGCTCCATGACGACCATATTGGGGACATGCCTCAAAAAAGAGAGGTCGAATACACCATGATGGGTAGGTCCGTCTTCTCCAACGATACCCGCCCTGTCGACTGCAAATATTACAGGAAGATTTTGAAGACATATATCATGGACTATTTCGTCATACGCCCTTTGAAGAAAAGTGGAATAGACCGCCACAACAGGTTTAAGGCCCTGTGTTGCGAGTCCTGCAGCAAAGGTTGCTGCATGGGACTCTGCAATGCCCACATCATAAAATCTGTCAGGGTATTTCCTTGCAAAATTTTCCAGCCCCGTGCCTTCTTTCATGGCTGCCGTAATTGCAACGACCCTCCTGTCGAGGGCTGCAAGTTCACTCAGAATATTGCCGAATACTTCGCTGTAAGTGAGCCGGCTCCCGCTCAGAGGCGAACCTGTCTCGAGCTTAAAGGGACCGATGCCGTGGAAGAGACAGGGGTCTTTTTCTGAAAAAGCATAGCCCCTTCCCTTCTTGGTAATGACATGCATAAGTGTGGGAGAAGTTTCTGTTTTAATCCTTTTCAATGTACTGATTAACAATCCGATATCATGCCCATCAATCGGTCCGATATAATTGAACCCAAGCTCTTCAAAGATGATGCCCGGCAGAAAAAGTCTCTTGAACATTCCCTCGGTCTTCTGGGCTATCTGCGCTGCTTTTCCTCCCACCTTCGGGATGCTTTCGAGCCTCGACTTGGTTTCTTTCTTGAATTTCTGAACCAACTCTCCCGTCAGAATCCTGTTAAGGTATGCAGGTAGCGCACCGACATTGCGGGATATGGACATCTCGTTGTCGTTAAGGACGACAATAAGGTCCTTGTTCAACTGGCCGGCATTATTAAGGCCCTCGAATGCAAGCCCACCGGTCAAAGCCCCGTCGCCGATTACTGCTATTACCTTAAAGTCTTCGTTATTCTTGTCCCTCGCCTCGATAATTCCCAATGCAGCTGAAATTGAAGTTGAACTATGTCCGGTTCCGAATGCATCATGCAGGCTCTCTTCCCTCTTCGGGAAACCTGATATGCCTCTGAATTTCCTGATAGTCGGAAATGACCCGAATCTTCCGGTCACAATCTTGTGAGCATAGGATTGATGGCCCACGTCCCAGATGATTTTATCAGTGGGAGAATTGAACACATAATGCAGGGCGATAGTCAGTTCAATAACGCCGAGGTTTGATGCAAGGTGGCCTCCGTTTATGGAGACGCGTTCGATGATGACATCCCGGAGCTCCCTCTTGAGCCTCTTTAATTCATGCAGGGAGAGATTCTTTATATCCTCAGGCGACTTGATCTTTTCTATCAGCATTACGCCCTCCGGTCAAGAAGATATCGCGCGATTCCCCTTAAGGGGTCGGCCTCCGCGGAAAACGAAGCAACCGCGTCCACAGCTTTTGAGATCAGATCTTCGGCCCGCTGTTTTGCACCTGCCATCCCGAAAAGGGACGGATATGTCATCTTCTTTTTCCTCTTATCCGAGCCTGTCGTTTTACCAAGCATCCCGGTTGTGCCTTCGATATCAAGTATATCATCGATGATCTGAAAAACGAGACCTATATTTTCACCATATGTTGTCAGCGCCCTCAGGGTTTTTTTTCCGCTGCCGGCAAGTATAGGCCCCGCTTTCACAGATGCGGCGATGAGAGCGGCGGTTTTGTGCGTATGGATAAATTCCAGCGTATCCGCGTCAGGCTCAGCATTTTCAGAAATGATGTCCTGTACCTGACCGCCGACCATGCCACAGGCGCCGGCTGAAAAAGCAACCTCACGAACAGCTTTAAGAAGAGCAGACGTACTGATTCCGGCACCCGAAAACCGGCGATTTATGATTGTCATCATATAAAACGCCTCTGTGAGAAGGGCATCTCCTGCGAGTATTGCGATCGCCTCTCCATAGACTTTATGACTGGTTGGCTTTCCCCTCCTCAGGTCATCATTGTCCATGGAAGGCAGATCGTCATGGATCAGTGAATAAGTGTGGATAAGTTCCAGTGCGGCTGCCTGAGGTATTATGTCTCCGGGTTCACCGCCGCAGGCCTCATATGAAGCAAGCGCAAGTATCGGCCTTATCCTCTTGCCTCCGGCAAAAAGTGAATACTTTACGGCTTCATGAAGGATATCCGGAGATGATGGTCTCTCGAAATGGGTCTTCAGATATGAATCGACTAACCAGCGCTTTTCAGTAAGATAGGCTTTAATATCCATTGCCCCGTGTCTAATACTTCGGCAAACAGATACGTGAACTTATAAATGTCTGTCATTCCCCGACTTGATCGGGGAATCCAGTCACCGACAGGCTCAGGGTGACCCTTCATGTGTCGCAATGAGCTTGTCGAACCATGGATTGTCCGGTCATCCGTCTTAAGTATCGACGGACGGACAATGACAATATAAAAGTATTTGCCTGCCAGGTTAATAATACGTAGGACTGTCTTCTGATATCTGACATCTGTTTTATTCCCATTCTATAGTGCTCGGGGGTTTCGAGCTGATGTCATAGACAACCCGGTTGATTCCCTTTACTTCATTTATGATTCGGTTCGAAATCATCCCGAGAACTTCATAAGGCATCTTAGCCCAGTCTGCAGTCATACCGTCAAGACTGTTTACAGCCCTGACCGCTATGACGTTCTCATAGGTCCTTTCGTCTCCCATAACGCCTACACTCTTCACCGGCAAAAGCACAGCAAAGGACTGCCAGAGTTTGTTATAGAGCCCCGCTTTTCTGACCTCCTCCAGAACAATGGCATCCGCCTTCCTCAAAACACCGCATCGCTCCCTGGTAACCTCACCGATAATCCTTATAGCGAGTCCCGGTCCCGGAAACGGCTGACGGTTTATTATCTCATCCGGTATGTCCAGGTCACGTCCAAGTATCCGGACCTCGTCCTTAAAGAGTTCTCTCAAAGGCTCAATAAGCTTCAGTCTCATTTTCTTTAGAAGCCCTCCAACATTATGATGACTCTTTATGGTTGCTGAGGGACCCTTAAAAGAAACGCTTTCAATAACATCCGGATACAGTGTACCCTGTGCAAGAAACCCGACTCCTCTAATCTTTTTTGCTTCTTCCTCAAAAATTTTTATGAATTGATTTCCGATAATCTTCCTTTTTCTCTCAGGATCGATTACTCCTTTCAGCTTTTTCAGGAAACGCTCCGAAGCGTCCACAAAATCAATGTTCATGTGGAAATGTTTCCTCAAAGTCTGCTCAACCTTTTTTGCCTCACCCTGCCTCAGCACCCCGTTATCCACAAAGATACAGGTAAGTTGTCTGCCGATCGCCCGATGAACGAGAACTGCGGCGACAGTCGAATCAACACCGCCGCTGATGCCGCATACAACCCTTCCTCCAGCAACCCTGTCTCTAATATCTTCAGTCACTGTGCCGATAAAGGACTTCATGGTCCAGAGCGGCCTGCACCCGCATATCCCGAACAAAAAGTTTCTGATTATACTTATGCCGAGAGGTGTATGCGCTACTTCCGGGTGAAACTGCAGTGCGTAAAATCTTTTTGCTTTTGACGCCATTGCGGCAACAGGTGAGTTATGTGTGTGAGCCAAAGGCTGAAAACCCGGCGGGTATCCTTCAATAAGATCACCGTGACTCATCCAGACGGTAGTCTTCCCGGGGATACCTTTGAAAATGTCCATCCGTTTATCGATTATCAGCTCAGCTCTGCCATATTCCCTTTTCTGTGCCCTGGCAACCTTTCCTCCGAGACAATGTGCCATGAGCTGCATGCCGTAGCATATGCCCAGCACAGGAACGCCGAGCTCGAATATGGTCAGATCTGGTATTGGTGCAGCCCTGTCATAAACACTTGACGGACCACCCGATAGAATAATGCCTTTCGGAGAAAACTTCCTGATTTTTTCGAGCGACGTGTTATAGGGAAAAATTTCGGAGTAAACTTTACTCTCCCGAACCCGCCGTGCAATCAATTGGGTGTACTGGGAACCAAAATCGAGGACTAATATTCTCTCTTCGTGCATAAATTAACGAATATCCTGCAGATTTTCATGAATTATTGCTGTCATACCGGCTGATATGTATTAAACCTGTCAAGTTGGATAAAGTATTCTTAATTCTTTTCCCTCTCTCTTTCAGCAATAAAGTCGTGAACTCTGGCCAGGGCACAAGGAATGTGACGACGGTAGATCACTCTGATATACGCGGGTTGGATACCGCATGACTT
>Ga0208244_100081_pt1 | contig 130962 bp, 112 predicted proteins | sample SubbioCR12Aug_5A_FD_184828 | JGI IMG/M metagenome (GOLD analysis project Ga0208244, IMG submission 184828) | Serpentinite rock and fluid subsurface biosphere microbial communities from McLaughlin Reserve, California, USA - CR12Aug_5A (SPAdes) | ecosystem: Environmental > Terrestrial > Deep... | reverse complement strand
GAATTTCTTCTGCTAGTGCAAGCATCAGGTTTTTCTTGCGCTCCATTACCTCGGACCTGCATCCTCAGTAACTTGCCTTGACCCAATGCCCACACCTTAAGGCTGTAAGTGATTTGTTAAAGAACTGATTTTGTTACGTTTTTTGCCACTTCGCTGCGTTCGTTGCTGCAGCGAGAGACCGGCATTATAAGGAGCGTTTCAGGACCGTCAAGCTTTTGTTTCAGGTTTTTTACGCTTGGGACAAAAGCCGTATGAAGTCATGGCCTTAGCTATATGCAGGAAATTCGGGCAAAGCGCCTTTTTCCTACCTGAACGACAACAGTGCTGCCGCTTTGCAGCAGCAAGCCCTTGTCCGTCACCTTTTCGCCATCCAGTTTCACGCCTCCACCCGCAATCGACCGCATGGCTTCGGATGTGCTGGGCACCAAGCCAGCCATTTTCAGTGCTTGCGTAATGGCCAAGCCCGTCTCCGGCGCCTCGAAGCTGAATTCCGCAATTTCATCCGGGATACCCCCCTGGCGGAAGCGCGCTTCGAAATCGTCCAACGCCATCCGCGCCGCTTGCGCATCGTGAAACCGGGTAATGATTTCCTGCGCGAACAGGACTTTGATGTCGCGCGGATTGCGCCCGGTCTCGACTTCCTGTTTCCAGTGCCTGATCACCGATAGCGGCTCGAATGACAGCAGTTCTATGTAGCGCCACATCAGGCCATCCGAGACTGACATCAATTTACCGAATTGCTCGGTCGGCGTATCGGTAATACCGACGTAGTTGCCCAGCGACTTGGACATTTTGTTGACGCCATCCAGTCCTTCCAGCAATGGCATGGTGAGGATGCACTGTGAGGGTTGCCGGTAATGGCGCTGTAACTCCCGCCCCATGTGCAGATTGAATTTCTGATCGGTACCGCCCAACTCGAGGTCCGCCTTGAGGGCGACCGAGTCGTAACCCTGAATCAGCGGATAGAGAAATTCATGGATGGCGATCGGTTGACCACCGGCGTAGCGCTTGGAAAAGTCGTCGCGCTCCAGCATGCGCGCAACGGTATGCGTTGCCGCCAGCTTGATCATGTCGGCGGCGGACATCGCGCCCATCCAACGTGAATTGAACTCAACCTCGGTTTTTTCCGGGTCGAGTATCTTGTAGACCTGCGCTTGATAGGTGCGCGCGTTGATCTCCACCTGCTCCGGCGTCAGCGGCGGCCGCGTTGCGTTCTTGCCGGTGGGGTCACCGATCATGCCGGTGAAGTCGCCGATCAGAAAAATGGCCTGATGACCGAGATCCTGCAGTTGCCGCATCTTGTTGAGCAGAACCGCGTGGCCCAGGTGCAGGTCGGGCGCGGTCGGGTCGAAACCGGCCTTGACCCGCAGCGGGCGGCCACTTTTCAGCTTTTCGACCAGTTCGGCTTCAACGAGCAGATCGTCGCAGCCACGTTTGATGATTTCCAGGGATTCTTCGATGGACGCTTTTGTCATGGGCATTTGGCCTGTGCTCGGATAAGGCCCGGAACTGCCGCACGCGACCAAGACTGCCAGACGAAGCGCCGATGGCCGAGCGCAGCGCGAATCAGGGTATATGGATAGAAACTGGAGCGGGTGATGGGAATCGAACCCACGTATGCAGCTTGGGAAGCTGCCGTTCTACCATTGAACTACACCCGCGTTGTAAACTCGCGGGCCAGAATCCTACTTGATTTCCCGGGCGCCACAAAGTGATCACCCTCAGCATCAATGGCCAACAGCGCCAGTTTTCAACGCCTTTGAGCGTTTCCCAACTGCTACTCGAACTTGATCTTGCCGGCAAACGCGTAGCCGTGGAACTCAATGGCGAGATCGTGCCTCGCAGTCAGCATGGCAGCGTAGATCTGTCGGATTCAGATCAACTGGAAATCGTCGTCGCAGTCGGCGGCGGCTGAACACCTGCACCCGCCCCCCACCCTTGCGGGCTGGCCTGTTATTTTGGCTTGTTGCACCAGCCTAAACTTACCCAATGAAGATCGACCATGGACTCACTTCTTATAGCTGGCAAACCATTCAACTCGCGCTTGCTGGTGGGAACCGGCAAGTACAAGGATTTTCAGGAAACCCGCGCGGCCATCGATGCGTCGGGCGCCGAGATCGTCACGGTCGCGATTCGTCGCACCAACATCGGCCAGGACCCCAACCAGCCGAGCTTGCTGGATGCACTGCCGCCCAGGCAATTCACCTATCTGCCCAATACCGCCGGCTGCTATACGGCGGAAGATGCCATCCGCACCCTGCGACTGGCGCGCGAACTGCTCGACGGACATGATCTGGTCAAACTCGAAGTGCTCGGCGACCCGCAAAGCCTCTATCCGAATGTGGTCGAAACCCTGAGGGCGGCGGAAGTGCTGGTCAAGGATGGTTTCAAAGTCATGGTCTATACCAGCGATGATCCGATCATCGCCAAACAACTTCAGGATATCGGCTGCGTCGCGGTGATGCCGCTGGCTTCGCTGATTGGCTCCGGCATGGGCATCCTCAATCCATGGAATCTGCAGATCATCATCGATCGTTTGACCGTACCGGTGATCGTCGATGCCGGTGTCGGTACTGCCTCCGATGCGGCGATTGCGATGGAATTGGGCTGCGATGCAGTCCTGATGAACACCGCCATCGCGCAAGCGAAGAATCCGGTGCTGATGGCCTCGGCCATGCAGAAGGCGGTGCAAGCCGGGCGAGAAGCCTTTCTGGCTGGTCGCGTGCCCAGGAAAATCTATCAGGCCAGCCCCTCCTCGCCGACCGCCGGACTGATTGGTTCTTGATTTCCCTCTCAATCAATCCACGCTGCCCGCCAGTGGCCATGTCGCTTCATGCCTGAATCAACCGCCAAACGCCACACGATCCGTTCCTTTGTGCTGCGCGCCGGCCGCATGGGCTCGGGCCAACAGAAAGCGCTCGAAACATTGGGACCACAATTCGTGTTGCCCTACTCGTCAGCGCCGGTCGATCTGGAAGTCATCTTTCGACGACATGCCGAAAAAATCCTGGAGATCGGCTTCGGCATGGGCGGCGCCACTGCCGAGATCGCACAGAACCATCCAGACAAGGACTATCTGGGCGTTGAAGTCCACACGCCCGGGGTCGGCGCATTGCTTAAACAGATCGGCGAACGCAATCTGACCAACCTGCGCATCGTCCAGCATGATGCGGTGGAAGTTCTGCAACACATGCTTGCCGATGCCAGTCTGGACGGCATCCATATCTATTTCCCCGATCCGTGGCATAAATCGCGCCATCACAAGCGTCGCCTGATTCAGCCCGGGTTTGTCGCCCTGCTGGCGCGCAAGCTGAAATACGGCGGCTACCTGCATCTGGCGACCGACTGGGAAAACTACGCCGAACAGATGTTGCAAGTGCTATCCACCACCAGCGGCCTGACCAACACGGCGCTCGATTACGCGCCAAGACCGGAATACCGGCCCCAGACCAAATTCGAGCAACGCGGCCTGCGCCTCGGCCACGGTGTCTGGGATCTGTTATTCCAGCGCGGCTAGCAGCCTGTCGAACTGTCCCGGCGCACCCCGCCAAAAAGACGCGGCGTGCGTCTCCCGATACTGAATTTTCGTCGCTACAATTCGGCAACGCCCTATTTATCAAGAACTAACCATGAAAAGCAGCGAAATCCGCCGCCAATTCCTCGATTTTTTTGCCTCGAAGGGGCATACCCCGGTGGCTTCCAGCCAACTTGTGCCGGGCAACGACCCAACGCTGCTGTTCACCAACGCGGGCATGGTGCAGTTCAAGGACGTATTTCTCGGCCGCGAGTCCCGCCCCTACCTGCGCGCCGCTTCCAGCCAGCGCTGCGTGCGTGCCGGCGGCAAGCACAACGACCTGGAAAACGTCGGTTATACGGCACGCCACCATACGTTTTTCGAGATGCTGGGCAACTTCAGCTTCGGCGATTATTTCAAGCACGATGCGATTCGATACGCCTGGGAGTTTCTGACCGTCACGCTGAGTCTGCCGAAAGACAAACTGTGGGTCACGGTATATCAGGACGACGACGAGGCTTACGCCATCTGGGCCGATGAAATCGGCGTACCCAGGGATCGCATCACGCGTATCGGCGACAAGGGCGGCCAACGCTACCATTCAGACAATTTCTGGGCCATGGGCGACACCGGCCCTTGCGGTCCCTGTACGGAAATTTTCTACGACCACGGCCCTGAAGTTGCCGGCGGCCCGCCCGGCACCCCGGAAGAGGACGGCGACCGCTACATCGAGATATGGAACCTGGTGTTCATGCAGTACAACCGCGACGAAGCAGGGGTCATGCACCCATTGCCGAAGCCATCGGTCGACACCGGCATGGGCCTGGAGCGGGTCTCGGCCGTCATGCAGCAGGTCCATTCGAATTACCAGATTGACCTGTTCCAGGTACTGATCAAGGCGGCCGCCCGCGAAACCGGGGTGACGGATCTGGATGACAACTCACTGAAAGTCATCGCCGACCACATCCGCGCCTGTTCCTTCCTGATCGTCGATGGCGTGATTCCCGGCAACGAAGGTCGCGGCTATGTGCTGCGCCGGGTGATCCGCCGTGCCATCCGTCACGGCTACAAGCTGGGCTGCAAGACACCCTTCTTCCACAAACTGGTCGACGATCTGGCGGAGGTCATGGGCGAGGCCTATCCGGAACTGCTGGCGGCGCGGCAACGCGTCGCGGCGGTGTTGAAGCAGGAAGAAGAACGTTTTGCCGAAACCCTGGAACATGGCATGGGCGTACTGGAATCCGCGATGGCCTCGGAAGACAAGATGCTCGACGGCGAAACCGTGTTCAAACTCTACGACACCTTCGGCTTCCCGCTCGATCTCACCGCCGACATCGCCCGCGAGCGCAACATTACCGTCGATTTCGCCGGTTTCGAGCATGCCATGCAGATGCAGCGCGAACGCGCCCGCGCCGCGTCCAAATTCAGCATGGGCAAGGGCTTGACGTTCGACGGCGAAAAAACCGAGTTCGTCGGCTATGACAATCTCGAATACGAAGCCCGTATTGTTGCGCTTTACAAGGAAGGAAGTCAGGTCAACGAAATTGCCGCCGGTGACGAAGCGGTACTGGTTCTCGATCGAACCCCGTTTTATGCCGAATCCGGCGGCCAGGCTGGCGACATCGGCGAGATTTCCAGCGGCCATGGTGGATTTGTGGTGGAAGACACGTTGAAGATTCAAGCCGAGGTCTTCGGCCACAAGGGGCGACTTGCGACCGGCAAGCTGCTGGTCGGTGACAGCGTCACCGCGCAAGTCAACGCGCAGGCGCGCCAACGCGCGGCTTACAACCACTCCGCCACCCATCTGATGCATGCAGCGCTGCGCAGCGTACTTGGCGAGCATGTCACCCAGAAAGGGTCGCTGGTGAATGCAGAGCGCACCCGCTTCGATTTTTCCCACCCACAACCGCTCAGCATTGAGGAAATTCGCCGCATCGAGGAACTGGTCAATGCGGAAATCCGCCGCAACAGTCGCGTCGAAACCCGTCTGATGAAACATCAAGAGGCCATCAAAGCCGGCGCCATGGCATTGTTCGGCGAAAAATACGGCGACGAGGTACGTGTGGTCGGCATGGGACAGTTCTCCACCGAATTGTGCGGCGGCACCCACGTCGATCGCACCGGCGACATCGGTCTGTTCAAGGTCGTGGCCGAAGGCGGCGTTGCCGCCGGTGTCAGACGCATGGAGGCGGTGACCGGCCCCGGCGCATTGGCTTACGCGCAAGCCCAGGAAGCCACGTTGCGCGAAGTTGCCGAATTGGTGCGCGCCCAACCGCAGGAAGTTGCCTCACGTCTGGCGCAAATCCAGGAGCAGGTCAAAACCCTGGAAAAAGAGTTGGCTCGCTACAAATCAAAAATGGCCGCTTCGCAAGGCGACGATCTTGCCAGCCAGGCAATCGAAATTGCCGGTATAAAAGTGCTTGCGGTCAGCGTCGAAGGCGCGGATGCTAAAGCTTTACGCGAACTGGCCGATAAACTGCGGGACAAACTGCGTACCTGCGCATTGGTGTTGGGTAGCGCGCTGGATGGCAAAGTCGCATTGATCGCTGCGGTGACCCCGGACGTCATCGGAAAACTCAAGGCTGGCGAACTAGTCAACTTTGTTGCCTCACAGGTCGGCGGCAAAGGCGGGGGAAAACCGGATCTGGCGCAAGCCGGCGGCACTCTGCCCGAACAACTTCCCGGAGCGCTGCAAGGCGTTGCGGATTGGGTAAGAGGCAAACTTAATTGAGCGAGGACTGAAATCTATGTTCGGGTTCTTCAAACGCAAGAAGGGCGAAGAGGATCCGCTTAGCGACCTTAAAACGGTCTCGCGCTGGATGCAGGAACTGCCGGCGGGAGATATCTACACGGCTCAGGAACAGGTCGTACAAAGCCTGATCCAGTTCAATCATGCCGGCCTGCCGATGTCCAAGGACCGGCTTCAGGTTCTTATTCATCTGGACAATCAAGCGCGCGATATGCAGTACTCGCTGTGTGTTCAGTACCTGCGCAATCCGCGCATGTCGAAAGTGATCGAATCGAGGCTGTGGACGGCAATACACGCCTTTTTCTGGGAAGTCACCCGCGGCTATCACACATTCATTATGGATTTCGTCGCCAACCCCGGCGGCAGCAAGATACAACCAGCTATCCCGCAAATTGCCGGACGCGCGTTACGCGGGTTCGCCGATATCTTCAAATGGCGATATTTCCGTTACGAAAAAGTCGAGGACAAGCTCTGGCTGCGTTTCCACAACCTCTATCGCATCGCCGAATTCGATGGCTTTCATGCCACACGCATGAAACTCTATGCAACCGACTCGCAGCCTGTCAGTTGCATGGAAGAATACGTCCAGGCCCTGCTGCTCTCGCCACTGGGGGCCGGTAGTCTGGCCCCGAGGCAGATCGAGATGATCGATCACTGGCTGGATAACTGGTCGGACAAGACGCAGCTCGAAAGGACTTATGACCCCTCCCGGCATTTCTTCTACATCGATACCGACAAAGGCCACGGACTCAAGCGCATCAGACCGAATGCCAGTATCGAAGCCAGTTTCCGCTTCATCGATACGGAACGTTTGCAGGAACATCTCAAGAGCACCGAAAGGGCCCTGAAATCCGGCGCACTGCCGCCCAGCCTGGGGTTGGGTGAAGAATTCCGACTGCCGGATGGTTTTGATCTGCTCAATCATGCCGGCAACGAATGGGCGGCCACCAGCGAACGCGAACGCCGCAACAACAATCGCGCCCCGGCGCAGGGTCGATGTGAGGTGTTGCGCGATCTGAACGCCATCTGCAAACGCCTTGAGGCTGAACAACAGATTTCCACTGGCGGAGCTCCGGGCCAGCAACTCAGCAGCGAAGAAATTCTTGACATCAAACTCTACGGTTTCGTCACGGAACGCACCAAATCAGCCGTCACCCAGCGCATCCAGGGCAACCGCGACCTCAGCGCGGAACAATGGCCGCTGTTCGATCGCAGCGATTCCGGGCTTGGCGTGATGCTAAAGGGCGAGGAAAGCGAGTGGGTCAAAGTCGGAAAATTGCTGGCAATTCGTCTCGACCCGACGCATTCCTGGCAGATCGGCGTGATCAGGCGCATTACCCGCATGCACGATGAAATGCGCAAGATCGGCGTGCAGACCTTGAACGCATCGCCGAATCTGGTGCAGCTCGAAAGCCACGAAATTTCCGCAGGTTTGAGCTATTCGGTCGAAGACACGCACAGCTTTCAGCAGCCCAACAGCCACGCGCTGATCTTCCCCGGGCTGGATAGCGACAATCTGATCATCATGGAGAGCGCCCGCTACGCGCATGGCAGACAGTACAACATGCGCGACCAGAACGGCATGCGCCTGATTCGGCTCGACTCGGTGCGTGACAAAGGCGATGGATGGTTGATGGCAACGTATTTCCTGGCTACCTGACATTCAATCCGCCCACTTTCGGCGCCCGCCCAGCGCCTCTGCGCAAACCCATAACATGCGGCACGCACGCAATGCAGCTTGACGGAGACCACTCGTGAAATTTGATGCAAAACCGGCTCTGCTGATAGTCGATGACGACCCGCTGATCACCGACACGCTGCATTTCGTGCTGTCCAACGATTTCGAGGTGTACGTCGCCGAATCCCGGCAACAGGTAAAAAGCCTGTTGACACAGCTCGAAAGCCCGCCGCCGCTGGCGCTGGTCGATTTAGGCCTGCCGCCATCCCAGCACAAGCCGGATGAGGGTTTCGCGCTGATCACCGACTTGCTGAACTACTCCAAGAAAACCCGCATCCTGGTGCTTTCCGGCCAGAACGACGATGCCAATGCACGGCATGCACGGGCGCTCGGCGCAATCGATTTCATTGCCAAGCCAGCCGACCCCGAACAAATCAAGCAAGCCCTGTTTTCCGCATTGCGCTTCGATCAGGAACAGCCCGGCGTGCAGACGCCGGCCGCCACGCTTGAATCGAGCGGCATCGTCGGCGCGAGCTTTGCCGTCGATCGCTTGCGCAACCAGATCAAACTCTATGCCGACGCGCCGTTTCCAGTGCTGATCGAAGGCGAATCCGGCAGCGGCAAGGAACTGGTCGCAAAGAGCCTGCATCAATGGTCGAAGCGCAGCAGCAAACCCTATCTCGCCCTGAACTGCGCCGCCATCTCGCCGACTCTGGTCGAGCCGACGCTGTTCGGCTACGCCAAGGGCGCGTTCACCGGTGCCACGCAAGCGCATTCCGGCTACTTCGAGGACGCGCGGGAAGGCACCTTGTTTCTCGATGAAATCGGCGAATTGCCGCTCGAACTCCAGGCAAAACTGCTGCGCGTCCTGGAAAACGGCGAGTTCCAGCGGGTTGGCGAAACCGGCAGCCGGTTTTCCAACGCCCGCATCGTCGCCGCCACCAATCGAGATCTACGCAAGGAAGTGCGCGAGGGTCGTTTCCGGGGCGACCTCTACCACCGGCTGTCGGTGTTTTCGGTGCATGTCCCGCCATTGCGCGAACAGACCGAGGACAAACTGTCGCTGCTGGAACATTTCCGCAGCCATTTCGCCCGCGAAGTCGGCGCCGCGCCGTTCGTGTTCGCGCCTGACGCGCGCCGCCTGTGGGAGGACTATCACTTTCCCGGCAATGTCCGCGAACTGCGCAACATCGTCATCCGCCTGACCACCAAGTATGCCGGTCGCACAGTCAATGCGCGGGAACTGGAAGACGAGTTCGATCTCGATGTGGTCAATCCATCGAGCATTCCGCTCCCCACCGATGGCCTTGCTTTGCAGGAATACGCCAAGGCGCATCTGCGCAATCTGCACAATTTCAACCTCGACCAGGTCATCCGCCAATGGGAACGCAGCTATGTCGAAGCCGCCCTGGCCATGACCCACGGCAATCTTTCGCAAGCCGCGAAGATACTCGGCGTCAACCGCACCACGCTATACAGCCGTATGCAAACCTATCAGAACGATTAAAAAGGTGCGCGGTGAGCGAAAAGCGGAAAAAACCTTCAGCCTTCACCGCCCACCGCTCACTGCTCACCGAACATGGCCCACTTCTCCGAACCGCCCAAGCTAGGCGAATGGCTCGCCGGGCAAGGCCTGATCAGCCCCGACCAGTTGCGCATCGCCCTGATGGAGCAGGCGGTCAGCGGCCTGCCGCTGGGACGCCAACTGATCAATCTGGGTTTCATCAACGACAACATATTGCGCGATGTGCTGGCTCAGAACGCCGGCGAAACCAGCATCGATCTGACACATGTCGTCGCCGATCCGGAAGCCATTGCGCTGACCCCTGAACATCTGGCGCGGCGACACCATTTTCTGCCGCTGGCGGCAGACTCTGACACCTATACCCTGACCGTCGCTGTACCCGACCTGTACAACCTGGTCGCCCTCGATCAACTGCGCGCGTATCTCGAAGGACGCTACGACATTCGGCCGGTACTGGCGGCGGAAGCGCAGATACTCGAGTGCCTGGACAAGTTCTACGGCTTCGATCTGTCGGTCGATGGCATTCTGAAGGAAATCGAAACCGGCGAAGTCGACTGGAGCAGCCTGCACATCGCCGCCAACGTCGGGGCCAACATCGGCGCGCATGCCGGAACCGAATATACCCAACCGATCGTGCGTCTGGTCAACGCGATGCTCGCCGAAGCGGTCAAGCGCGGCGCTTCGGATGTGCACTTCGAACCTGAAGCATCGTTCCTGCGGGTACGCTACCGCATCGATGGCGTGCTGGAACCGATGCGCAGCCTGCATCGCAAGTATTGGCCGGCGATCTCCGTGCGCCTGAAAGTGATCTCCGGCCTCAACATTGCCGAATCGCGCGCGCCCCAGGACGGCCGGCTATCGCTGACCTTGTACGGACGCAGCATCGATTTCCGCGTCTCCAGCCTGCCGACACTGCACGGCGAGAACATCGTCCTGCGCATTCTCGACCGCGAGAAATCGATCATCCCGCTCGACCGCATGGGCTTGCCGCAGGAAACCCTGGCGCGCCTCCTGGAGGTGATTTCCCGCCCGGAAGGTCTGGTCATCGTCACCGGTCCGACCGGCTCCGGCAAGACCACCACGCTGTATTCGCTGCTGGCACATCTCAACCGGGAAGATGTGAACATCATGACGCTGGAAGATCCCGTCGAGTACCCGCACCCGCTGATCCGCCAGACCTCGCTCACCGAACTCTCGAAAATCGACTTCGCGGGCGGCGTGCGCGCCATCATGCGGCAGGATCCGGACATCGTTCTGGTCGGCGAGGTACGCGACAAGGAAGCTGCGGAAATGGCGTTTCGCGCCGCCATGACCGGTCATCTGGTATTCACCACGCTGCACACGCATTCGGCGCTGGGCGTATTTCCGCGCATCGAGGATATGGGCATTCGGCCGGCAATTCTGGCCGGAAACATCATCGCGGTTGTGGCGCAGCGTCTGGTGCGCCGCTTATGCCCGCATTGCAAGGAAGGCCACAGCCCGGACGAAAGCGAACGTCATATGCTTGACGGCAATGCCCCGGATATCATCTACCGCGCCAAGGGCTGCACGCAATGCGCCTTCAAAGGCTATCGCGGACGTCTGCCCCTGATGGAACTGCTGCTGATGGACGCCACGCTGGATGAAGCCGTCCTGCGCGGCGCGACCCCCCGCGAACTGGCGAGTCTGGCGGTGGAGCGCGGCTGGCGCAACCTGGCCGAGGACGGACTCGATCGGGTCCGCTGCGGCGAAACATCGCTCGCCGAACTCGGACGCGTGGTCAACCTGTCGCGCCGCTGACAGCAGACACTGGACGCCACCGCATGCCCCGCTTTCGCTACCGCGCAGCCAACGCCGAAGGGCAACGCATCCAGGGCGAACTCGCCGCGATCAACGATATCGACCTTGATCTGCGCTTGCGCCGCATGGGCCTGACCCTGATCCGCGCGCGCGCCGCCAATCGACGCGGCCTGTTTTCAACCTGGCATACCACGCGCAGAGACTTGATCAGTTTCTGCTTTCACATGCAGCAGATCGCCCGTGCCGGTGCGCCGCTGCTGGAAGGCCTCAAGGATCTGATCCACAGCACCGAGAATTCGCGTTTTCGAGACCTGCTGGCGTTGGTGGCGGACGATCTGGAAGGTGGAAAACTGCTTTCGGAAGCACTGGCCGCGCACCCCGATGTATTCGACCGCGTGTTCATTGCCCTGGTCCGCGCGGCGGAAACCAGCGACCAGATGGAAATCGTGTTCGCACGCCTTGAGGCCAGCCTGAAACAGCAGGATGATCTCCAGACCGAATTCACCCGGCGCCTGATCTATCCCAGCCTCGCCGCCTGCGCCGTGTTTGCCGCCGCCGGCGTGCTGCTGTTCTACCTGACCCCGAAACTGGCCATGCTGGTGACCAGCCTGAACATGCCGATGCCCGCTGCCACCCAAGCCCTGGTCAAGGTATCGCAACTGCTCAGAGAATATCTGTTGTGGATCTTGCCATTCCTGGTGCTTGGCGTAGCCGGCCTGTTTCTGGCCATTCGCCGCTCGCCGACGCTGGCCAGAAGGGTAGACGGTTTCTGGTTGAAGTTGCCGATATTCGGCATTACCTTGCGCAAGCACATCCTGGCCCGCGTTACCGGCCTGCTGGCATTATTGCTGCAATCCGGCGTCGGCCTGCTGGACGCCTTGCATGCCTGCGCCGACAGCGCCGGCAACCGCGTCATCCAGTTCAAATTGATCGCCACCGCGCAGCAGATCGCCGCCGGCGAGGGCGTGGCCAACAGTCTGCGTTACCATGAACTGTTGCCGCCACTGGTACTGCGCATGGTCCATACCGGGGAAACCAACGGCGCTTTGGCCGAATCATTCGAAAACGTCGCCTGGTTCTTCGAACGCGACTCGCGCGAAACCATCACCCGCGCCCTGACCTTGCTCGAACCCGGGCTGGCCGCGTTGCTCGGCCTGTTATTGGCGGTGCTGATGCTGGCGGTATTCATGCCGGTCTACCAGATCATCGGTGAGTTGCCGCTATGAATTTCAAAGCGCTCACCCGCAACGACCGCATCCTGCTCTATGTGTCGGCAGCCGGCGCCAGTTGCGCGCTGTATCGCAACAGCACCCTCAAGGAAGTACGCTCCCTGCCCTGCGACGAAGAAGGCTGGGAAGAATTCAACGCCCTGCTGCTCAAGCATCCCGGCAAGCCGGTGGCCATTGCCGTGGATACCGTCGACGAGATCTATCGTCAGGACATCCTGCCACGCGTGCATGGTCCCGATCGCCACGAAATGACCGATCGGCGTTTGCGTCAACTCATCCACCATTCCGCCTACCGCGCGGCGCTGCGCCAGAAATCGCCGCTGGCGCGCGAATTGCGGGATCAACTGAAGGAGCGGCGCCAGGATCGATACCTGATGATGGGACTGACCAATGCCGAAATCGTCCGGCCCTGGCTGGACATCATGCATGTTCGCGGCGCCCATCTGGCCGGCATCTGGTTGTTGCCGGCACTGGCGATTCCACTGGCGAAATTGTTCAAGCTCGGCAGTTCGCGACTGCTGCTGGTTTCCGAACAGACCGGCGGGCTGCGCCTGACCTACCTGGAAGACGGCGAACTGCGGTTTTCACGACTGGCGCCGGTGGACAGCAATCAATACTCCAATCCGCTGGAAGGCTATGCCGAAGAAATCGAACGCACCCGCCAGTCGCTGGTCGGCCAACGACTCATGGCACGCTCGGAACCGCTGCGCACACTGCTGCTCGACCCGCTCAACAGCCTGGAGGAACTGCACGCGCTGTTGCCGGAGTCCTCCGGCTTCCAGTGCGAGAGCATCTTGCGCGGGCAACTGCTCGATACGCTGCATTTGCCGCCCACGCTGCTGGCGGAGTCCTCGGACGCGCTGTATCTGAAACTGCTGTCGGACGCTCCGCAAAGCGCCAACATGATGACCCGCGACCAGCATGCGGTGACCCGTGTGCACTGGATGAAACGCGGCATGCTGTTCGTCGCGGCTGCCTGGCTGGGCGTGGTCGCCATCGGCTCGACTTTGCTCTGGCTGGATACCTGGCGACTCCAGGTTGCCACTGCCAAGGCGGATGCCGCCAGCTTGCGTAACCAGGGCACGGAAGCGCGCCTGCTGGCCGGTGCCGGCGGCACGGCGGTCATCGAACAACGCCGGCTCAGCGTCGAAGCCTGGCAGACGGTCGGCAGGCTGGATCAGGAACCGTCAGCGATCTTCGAGCAGGTTCTGCAGAGTGGCAAGGAGATCGGCAATCTGCGCTTTCAACGTCTCGCCTGGTCGACCAACAGCCAGTTCCTGACCGGGAGCAGGCAAGTACCGCGCGCCACCATCCACATCGACGGAGAAATTACACCGTTCGACAACGATTTCAGCGCCGCCCATCTTCGCCTGCGCCAGCTCACCGAACGACTCCAGGCCGGGTTAACCGGGCAGCGTATCGAAATCAGCCGTTGGCCGCTGGACGACCAGGTCGACAGCGAACTGGAGGGCGCATTCGGGCATAGCCAGGTCAGCGCCCGATTCCAGATCAAGATATCAGTTGGTGCGCCATGACCCTGAGTGATCCTAAACTGCGTTTGCCCATGGCTTTGATGCTGGTCTCGCTGCTCAGCGGCGCCGCCCTGTTTCATTTCAGCCTGAATGCCCGGATGACCGCCGAGATCAAGCTGATCGCGGCACAAACCCGGGCCGACCAGACCGCCGGCAAGGTCCGTGAAGCACCGGCTCGTCTGCTCCAGGACCGGGCCGAGGCTGCGCTGCACAACCGCATCCGCGACAGCGGATTCACCGGCCGGGAAGATCGCGTCGGCTGGATCAGTGCGCTGGCGCGAACCCAATCGTTGTTTGGACTCAGCAGTTTGTCATGGCACGTGTCGCCGCAAGCACGCAGTCCGGTGGCAACCAATCTCAACGTCAGCCATCTGGAATTCACCGCAACACCGCTGGATCCGGCCAGGCTCAGCCAATTGATCACGTATTTGCACACCACCGCGCCGGGGCGATTCACGGTCGAACACTGCACGCTGACCCTCGATCACGACGGCGAAAAAGGCCAGGCCAACTGCATGTTGAACTGGTGGACCCTGGCGCATGATGCAAACTGAGCCCCCACATCCCATGCAACCAAGGTCGACCGGTTTTACGCTGATCGAACTCGCCATCGTGCTGTTCATCATCACCTTGCTGCTGGGCGGCGTACTGACCCCGCTGGGACAACAGATTACCGAGCGTCAATCGCTGGAAACCCGACGCGCGCTGGAAGCGGCGCGCATCGCACTGCTCGGTTACGCGCTGCGTCAGGCGGACCGGGCCGGCCCCCTGCCCTGCCCGGACCAGCAGTCGGTAAACAGCGAACTGGCCAACGATGGCGAGGAGGATCGGCTTGCCGATGGCAGTTGCGCCGCACTGACCGGCAATCTGCCCTGGAAAACCCTGGGGCTGGCGGATGGCGACGCCTGGGGCAACCGACTCGGCTACGCCGTCTCGGCAGACTGGACAATGCCGGGAATACGCACGTACACCAGCACATCTCAGATCCAGATCTGCACCGACCGAGCCTGCATGCAGCCGATGTCCGCCGCCGCGCTGGTGCTTTCGCATGGCCGCAACGGCTTCGGCGCGATCAATGTCAATAACGGCCGCAATCTGACACCCATTTCGGCAGCGGAACTCGAGAACAGCAATGGCGACCAGCGCTTTGTCATACACCCACCGCGCGCCGCCGATCGCCCCGACGGAGAATTCGACGATCTGCTGCTGCCGCTGTCGGCGGACTGGTTACGTGGCCGCCTGTGCGATCCGGCATCGCTTTGCGCGGCTAATTGAGCCGAGTTGGAAGCCGAGAAATACAAGTTATTGTTTCCCGGCTCCTTACTGCAAATTACGGCACTGCGCAGGGCTTGTGCGGCGCGACATTCGGCCAATCGGCGCGTAATTTGGCGAGCGTTGCATCGTCCAGGTTGTCGGCATAGTCGAGTCGCACCGCTCCAGACTCCGGGCGCGGTCCGAATTTCACTCCGTCGATGCCTTTGGCGGAGAGTGTCGCAGCATGCTGGCGCGCAAACGCAAGCTGGCCGAAGGCCCCCAGCGATACCGCATTGCGCATGACGCCCCCCCTGACCAAGGCGAAATCGGATACGCCCAGACGCTCGATCCCGGCCAGTACAGCCGGCGCTTCTTCGGGATTGTCCAAGGGCGGCAGGAACACCCACCAGCCGAGTTTCTTTTCCAGTTCCAGCGTGTATGCGCTGGCGGCGATGCCAGCTTGTTGCAGATAGGCTTCGATCGCCTCGAAAGCCGTTTGATTGAGGCCATCGAACGCGAAACAACGCGCCGTCTCCGGCACCTCTGCTGCAACGACGGGTTCGAGCGGAGCGGGGCCTGGCGGGGGGGTCTCCAGCGTCGCCGGCGGCACTTCCAGCAGGCGAATCTTTTCGGCATTGAAAACAGCCATTCTCGCCGCATCCGGCGCCCAGAGCTGCAACGCCGTCCCGGCCAGCAACACGCCCAGATTCAGCGCCAGCAGCAAGCCGATCAGTTTGCCCATGCCACCTCCCGCGCGACCCAGGCCAGCCCGTCCAGCACCAGCTCCTCGATTTCGACTCGTTCCATGCGCAAGCTGTCGCGCACCTGGCCGCGCCCGCCACCAGTCAGAATCAGCGGTAACGCAGCCTGCCCCACCGTCGAACCCAGCGCACAGAGGGCATTGATTGCCCCAGCCTGCGCCAGGGCGATTCCGGCGTCAACCGCCGACGCGGTACTGCGCGGCAGAGCATCCGCATCGGCGACGGCATACGATGCGGCAAGCTCGGATTGCATGCGGCTTTCGATCTGCGCGGTTCCGCCCAGCAAGGCCGTCCGCATCAGATCCGGACCGGGAATGATCACTCCGCCGAGAAAAACGCCATGGCGATCCAGCCGATCGATGGTGGTAGCGGTACCGATGCTGGCCACCACGCAATCGCCCAGTTTCAGACGTGCGGCGGCGATCAGCGCGGCGTACCGGTCAGCGCCGAGTTGTTCGGGCCTGGCGTAAAGATTCAGTACGCCGTATTTCTCACGCTCGGCGACCAGCCAGTGCATCGGGATGTCGGCGGCGGCGAGCATCTGCGTCAGAGCGGCGCGAACAGCATCCGGCGCGACGCAACTGAGCAGTGCGCCACGCGCCCGGAAGGGTTGCCAAAGTTCCGCCAACCGGGCGACTTGCGCGGTAGGCACTGCACCAGACCCGAGCAGTTCGAGCCGATCGACCACACGCCACTTGATGCGCGTATTGCCCGCGTCCACCAGCAATATCATGGCCTGAACTCCCGCAGACTGACTTCGCCGGAATGAAAAGCACGGATACCTGTAGAAGTTTCCAGCAACAAGGCGCCCTGCGCATCGACCCCCAACACCACGCCGCACACTGACTCATGCGCGTTGATGTGCATACACACCGGCTGCCCCTGTTGCGCATGGCAGGCATGCCAGGCGTCCTGAAACGCCGCGAACCCCTCACCTTCAAAACGCTCCAACCCGGCATTCAGAGCCGCAGCCAAAGCCAGCAGCAGGTCGTTGCGATCAATGCGGCCCAGATGCGCTTGCAGGTCGGTCGCCGGCTGACCGACCTGGCGGGTCAACGCAGCAGCCCCGGAAACATTGATGCCGATTCCGATCACTGCCGTACTTGGCGCCAGCACATCGCTGGCCAGCCTGTCACTGGCCAGTTCGATCAACACCCCGGCCAGCTTGGCCCCGGAGACCTGGATGTCGTTCGGCCACTTCACCCGCGCCCCGCTCAAGCCCAGATCCTGCAAGACTTTAACCAGGATCGCGCCAACCGCCAGAGACAGGCCGGAAAGCAGCGCAGCCGGCCGCGCCGAACGCCACAGAAAAGAAAAGGTCAAGCCGCCGCCCAGGCCGGCATGCCAGTCACGGCCTCGCCGACCCCGCCCCTGCGTCTGCCATTCGGCGACCGCCAGCGCCCGCTGGGGAGCCCGGCACGGCACATCGCGCGCCACCCACTGCAACATGCAGGCATTGGTCGAAGGCAATTGATCGAATGATTGCAGCGCGATACCGCGCCGCGACAGTTCCACCGCCAACCGCTCGAAATCCAGCCAGCTGACCGGCTCGGCCAAGCGATAGCCGCGTCCATGCACCGCTTGCACCACGAGCCCGACCGACTGCGCGAAACGGATGACGTTATGCACCGTCGCGCGCGAACAATTCAATCGTCGCGAAATCTCCGCGCCAGACAGAAAGTCATCGCTGGAAAGCTGGCGCAGTACCGGCAGCGCGTGCGCCGAAAGCGAACCTACCAAACCGCGCGCCCGCACATCGAAACAGCCAAAACCGGAATGGCATCGCGTCTATCCGCGCGTTTGACCAGCACACGCGCTATCGCCAGCAATCCGTCACCCTGGCATCGGCGCCGGTCACCCCGGTACGACCGGCGGAATCGAGCAACAGGCTGCCACAGGTTGCATCGTCGCGCGGTACAGCCCGCAAGGAGTAGATCTCCGCTGAGGTTGCCGGAAATTCGACCTTGGGATCATTGGCGATGACCGCCTGATCGAGCAGTTCGATGCGATAAGCCGCGTCACCCGGCGTCAGGCCTGCAGGCAGCTTAACCTGATAAGTACCGCTGCTGGCGTGTTGAGTCCGCAGCCATTCAGCGGCTTCGACCAGGGCCTTTCTGGCTGATGCCCGATCCTTGCGGATCATGTGATCCTGAAACGAAGCCACCGCAACAGCAACCAACAGACAAACGATGGTGACCGCAACCACCAGTTCAATGACGGTAAAGCCCTTGCCAAGTTTCATGTCCATCGCCTCGTCCTGCTATTCGTTGTAAGCCATCTTTATACTGATTGCCCGAATTGGGCTGGCAGGTGAATGAGACCGTAAAAAACGGACGGATTCAAGCTCCCGACCCGGAAAATATCGCGTTCCGACGCTTCGCCGGAAAGCCATGCAGTGCAACGCTTGGTCAAGTTACAAACGCCCCGGTCGCCTCAATCGAAAACTCGGCATACGGTGCGGCGGGAATCGCCGGCGAAACCCCCTCGACCAGATCCGCCAGCAGCATCGCCGAACCCGGCGCCATGGTCACACCATAACGAAAATGTCCGCTGTTGATGAACAGATTGGCATAACCGGGGTGCGCCGCTATGAGCGGAATATTGTCCGGCGAACCCGGGCGCAACCCACTCCAGTGCCGGGTCGGCGGCAGATCGCGCAATACCGGCAGAATATCTGCGGCGAACGCCTGCAAGTCGCGCCTGGCGGATGCGGTGGTGGACTTGTCGAAACCACACCATTCCAGTGTGCTGCCGGCCAGTAAATGACCATCCTTGCGCGGTATCAGATACGCACCATTCTGCAGCACGATGCAGGACAACGATTCGGGCGCCAATTTGAACAACAGCATCTGCCCGCGCACCGGAAAAATCCGCTTCGCCAGATTGTTCAACCCCGGTATCACGCCTGACCAGGCGCCCGCCGCAACGATATAGCCGGCGGCGGTAAAATCACCGCGCGTGGTAGCGACCCGACTGACCCGATCATGCTCGGTCACCAGCGCGGTGACTTCAGCGCCTTGCACAATCCGGATGCCCGCCGCATCCGCTGCTTGGCGGAGCACCCTGGCCAGACGTGGATTGCGCGCCTGCGCGACATCCGGCAACCACAATGCCTCGGCGGCGCCGGGTGACACCGCCGGGTTCTGCCGCGCTTCGCAACGCCAGCCATGGCGCGCGCACCAGTCCAGGGCAAGCTGATGCTGGAAGGGCGGCAACACCAGCATGCCGCTGGTCAAGTACTCGGCATCCAGTCCGGACATCGCCTCCAGGCGCGCAAGCCAGTCCGGGAACAAGCCACGCGAATATTCCGACAGCGCATTGACCGCTTCGCCATATTGCCAAGGCAACAACGGCGACAGGATACCTCCGCCCGCCCAGGTCGATTCGGTACCGCCGTCGGCACGATCCAGCACGGTAACGCGAGCGCCGCGTCGAGCCAGTTCCAGCGCCGAGGCAAGGCCTACAGCGCCGGCGCCGACAATCAAAAAATCGGACAACCTGTTGTCCATTTTGCAGCCGACCAACCGCGCGCTCAGCGCACGCGGCCCATGGTTTTCATGACTTCACAGGGATCGCCCTTGATCTCTGGCAATATGCTGCCGCGTTCCTTGGCGCGCTTGTCGATTTCGAGATAATGCGCCCGCATGAAGCCTGTGCACTCGTCAAACGTCTTCATGCTCTGCAAACGGCTTACATAATGCTTGCGTTCGTCCGGCGTCATCAGTTGCGCACCGCGAATATTGTCGCCCTGGGCATACCAGGGAAAAGCCAAAGCCTGGCCATTGAACAAAACCAGGGCAAGCAAAAGAAGCAAACGTAACATGACGATCCAATCAAAAAAGCCCCGACCGAGGTAACCCGGGCGGGGCGATTCTAGCTGTTCCTGCAAGGAATCATACGCAGCCGGTGGGCTTCGGCGTGCCGGCGTAGCGACCGGCCTGCTTGGCGGGACCAAACGGGAAAATATCGAACAGGAATTTCTTTTCGCCCCACTCGTTGCCGAATTCTTCCTTCAAGCCCTTTTGCAGGAAACGCAGATTCGGCGCGGTACCGTATTCGTGGAAATAACTGCGCATGTAATTGATGATTTTCCAGTGGTTTTCACCCAGTTCCAGCTTGTCCTGGCCGGCCAGATAGATCGCCACATCTTCGGACCAGTCCTCCAGATTGACCAGATAGCCCTCGGGATCGGTTTCGATGGTGCGGCCGTTGATTTCAAGTTCCATGATGCATCCTCTCTTCAGTCAAAAACAGATGTCCGAACTGTATCTATAGTTGACCCTTTTGGTCAACAATTATTCCACTTCGCGCATCGCGGGATTGCGCTTCAGGGGGCAGAATGTCACTTCCGGTTCAGGGGGTCATCATGCATCGCTTAACAAAATGCCTCGTTTCGCTGCTTGCCGTGCTGGGAATGGTGCAAGCCGCGCAAGCCGCGAGTCTCGAAAGTTTCAGCCCGCTGGGCGAACAACTCGACATCCGCCAGGCGCAAGCCCGTTTCTCGGCGCCGATGGCCGCGCTGGGTCGCAGTGACGCGCCGGCGCCGTTCAGCGTCGACTGCGACGTGCCGGGCAACGGCTACTGGGTGGATCAGCGCAACTGGGTCTACGACCTGGCGCAAACGCCGCAAGCCGGCGCCGGTTGCCGGTTCAAACCGAAACCCGGACTGGTCACGCTGGCGGGCGAAGCGGTCGCAGCGGCCGAACACTATGCCTTCACCATCGCCGGGCCGCGCATCCTGGCCAGCCTGCCAAGCAGTGAATCGACCATCGACGAAGATCAGGTCTTCGTCTTGCTGCTCAACGGCCCGGCGCGTGCCGACAGCATCGCGAAGCATGCGCGGTGCGAAGCGCAGGGCATCCACGAACAACTACCCGCGCAACGGCTGACCGGGCCCGAACGCGCGCGCATGTTGCGGGTGCTGAAGAATCGGCTCGATCAACTGGGCGAAGACTGGGCTGATCGGGATCCCGGCCAGGACCCGCGTCTGGAAGTATTGCGCTGCCAGCGCACGCTGCCGGCCAATGCGCAACTGACGCTGGTCTGGGGCGCCGGCATCGCCACACCCTCCGGGCAACAGAATCCGGCTGAACAACGCCTGTCGTTCAACGTGCGCGACCACTTCGCGGCGCGCAGCCGCTGCCAGCGCGAGAATGCCAAAGCCGGCTGCATCCCGCTGACTCCGATCCGCGTCGAGTTCACTGCCCCGGTGGCCCGCGAACTGCTGGACCGGATCAGTCTCAAGGATGCCGAGGGCAAGTCATACCGCCAGATCAAGGATGAACAGCCGGCCGCATTCGACAGCGGCATCGAGTTCGCCGGTCCGTTTCCCGCCGGCGCCGCGCTGAGCTTGAGCCTGCCGAAGCAACTGGTCGACGACAAGGGCCGCACGCTGGTCAATGCGGCGCGCTTTCCGGCGCGCCTGCAGATCGCCGAACTGCCGCCGCTGGTCAAGTTTGCCGGCGACTTCGGCATCATCGAGCGCGTCGGCGGCAGTCTGTTGCCGATCACGCTGCGCAACCTGGAGCCCGATGCGGCGGGCGGCACTGCCGCCAAGCTACGCTGGCTGCGCCTGACCGACGACGCAGCGATCCTCGACTGGCAGGAACGCTTGCGCAAGTCCGACAACCCGCCCTACGTACCCAATCTCGACAAGCAACCCGACCCGCGCCGGGCGCGGCTGTTGACCGAGCAGATCGCGCGCGTCCAGGAAAACCGCTTGCCCAAACCCAATGGCGCGCAGGCCTTCGAAGTGGTCGGCATGGAACTCCCCCAGCCCGGTTTCTATGTGCTGGAAGCGGAAAGCCGACGCCTCGGCAAATCGCTGCTGGGCGCCGACCAGCCGATGTACGTGCGCAGCAGCGCACTGGTGACCAACCTTGCGGTGCATGTCAAATGGGGACGCACCTCCTCGCTGGTCTGGGTGACGCGACTCGATCTGGGGCAGCCGGTGGCCGGCGCGAAGATCGCGGTGCGCGACTGCCGCGACCGCCTGTTCGCCGAATCGACCAGCGACAAGCAAGGCATGGCCTTGCTGCCGAACAAACTGCCCGACCCGCGCACGGTGGAATACAACTGCCCGCTGATGGTCAGCGCCCGCCACGGCGACGATCTCGGCTTCGCGCGCTCGGACTGGAACGAAGGCATCGAAACCTGGCGCTTCGGCCTGCCGCAGGACTGGAGCCAGGAACCCCGCATCGGCCGCAGCGTACTCGACCGCAGCCTGTTCCGCCCCGGCGAAACCGTGCACATGCAGCATATCCTGCGTGAAAAGCGCGAAACCGGTCTGACCTACCCGGCCAGCCTGCCGCCGACCTTGCTTATCGAACACAGCGCCAGCGGCCAGCGCTGGTTCCTGCCGTTGATCTGGCGCAACGGCGCGGCGAGCAGCGCCTGGCAACTGCCGGACAGCGCCAAACGCGGCGACTACAGCTTGCGTCTGCTGCACAAGTCGATCGCCCCGGACAGCCCGACCGAGCAGCTTGAACATCTCGACGGCATCGACTCCGGCGCGTTCAGCGTCGGTGACTTCCGGGTACCGCTGATGCGCGCCGATATCCGCCCGGTCGCCAATCAATCGGTTGCGGCGGAAAGCCTCGAACTGGACCTTGGCGCGCGCTATCTGAACGGCGGCGGCGCCCGGCATCTGCCGGTCAAACTGCGCGCCCAGCTGGAGCCGCGCTACCAGGTCGAGTTCGTCGATTACCCGGACTACGACTTCGCGCTGCACAATGATGAACACGATGCGGAAAGCGGCTTGCAGACCTTGCCGACCAGTGAACTGAAGCTCGACGCCAACGGTGTCGCCCGCACCCGGATCGGCGGTCTGCCGCAGCGGGACATGCCGCAATTTCTGCGCGTCGAAATGGAGTATGCCGACCCCAACGGCGAAATCCAGACGGTCAGCAATCGTTTGCCGTGGTGGCCGGCGGAACTGGTTCTGGGCTTGAAGAATGATCGCTGGGTGCGCGCCGGACAGGCGCACAAGCTGAACTTCCTGGCGGTCGACCTGCGCGGCAAACCGGTCGCCAATGCACCGGTGGAAGCCCGGCTGACGCTGCATCAGAGCTATTCGCACCGGGTCCGCCTGGCCGGCGGCTTCTATGGCTATCACAGCGAAACCCGCGAATCCGAGATTGCTGCCGATTGCGCCGGCAACACCGACGCCCAGGGCCGCTTCAGTTGCGTGGCGCGCAGTGAACAAGGCGGTGAAGTTCGGGTCAGCGCCCGCGCCCTCGACAGCGCCGGACGCGCCGCGACGACGCAGCACAGTTTCTGGGTCGCCGGCCGCGACGAATGGCTGTTCGATCAGGCCAACCATGACCGCATCGATCTGATCCCGGAGAAGAAACGCTATGAGCCGGGCGAAACCGCGCGCTTCCAGGTGCGCATGCCGTATCGCAACGCCACCGCGCTGATCACCGTGGAACGCGAAGGCGTGCTCGATGCGCGGGTGGTCAAGCTGACCGGCCAATCGCCAACCGTGGATATCCCGATCAAGGCCGGCTGGGCGCCCAATGTGTTCGTCTCGGCGCTGGCGGTGCGCGGTCGCAACGATGCGATCAAGCCGACCGCGTTGATCGATCTCGGCCGGCCCAGCTTCAAACTCGGCATTACCGGCATCGAAGTCGGCCAGCGCGCGCATCGTCTGGAAGTCGAGGTCAAAACCGACCGCAGCAGTTACCAGATTCGCGAAAAAGCCCGGGCGCGCATCAAGGTGCGCACCCCGGAAGGCGGTCCGCCACCGGCCGGCACGCAGGTTACCCTGGCGGCGGTTGACGAAGGCCTGCTGGAACTGGCGCCCAACGATAGCTGGAATCTGCTGCAGGCGATGATGGCCACTCGCGGCTACGCCATGGAAACCTTCACCGCGCAATTGCAGGTCACCGGCAAACGCCATTTCGGCAAGAAAGCCCTGCCGGCCGGCGGCGGCGGCGGCAAGCTGCCGACACGCGAACTGTTCGACACGCTGCTGTTCTGGCAAGCCGAGGTGGCGCTCGACGCGCAAGGCGAAGCCAGCGTCGAAATTCCGCTGAACGACAGCCTGACCGCATTCCGCATCGTCGCCATCGCCGCCTCCGAGAACCGTTTCGGTACTGGCAAGACCTCGATCCGCGCCAGCCAGGATCTGCAGATCCTGTCCGGTCTGTCGCCGGTGGTCCGCCAGGGTGACCGCCAGCAAGCCTATTTCACGCTGCGCAACGGCAGCCAGCGGGCCATGCGAATCGAAGCCAGGGCTACCGCCAGCGGCCTCAAGCCCTTGCCGACACGCAGCCTGACGCTGGCCGCCGGAGAATCCGCAGAAATCGTCTGGTCGGTCGTCGTGCCGGATGGCGACCACCTGGAATGGACGCTGGAGGCCGTGGAAATCGGCGCCAAAGCACCCACCAAAGCCGCGCGCGATGCGCTCAAGGTCAAGCAAGCCATCCATGCCGCGGTGCCGGTGCGCGTGCAGTCCGCCAGTCTGCAGCGGTTGCAGCGCACACTCGATCTGCCGGTCGCCGCACCCGCCGCGAGCCTGCCGAACAGCGGCGAGTTGCGCGCCACGTTGACCGCCAGCCTGGCCGACGGCCAGACCGGCCTGCGCGACTACATGCGCCGCTACCCCTATTCCTGCCTGGAACAGAAGGTGTCGCAGGCCGTCGCATTGCAGGATCGCGCCGGCTGGGATGCGCTGGCCGGCAACCTGCCCAGCTATCTGGCCGATAACGGCCTGGCCAACTTCTTCCCCGGCGACGCGCCGGGCAGCGTCGCGCTCACCGCCTACCTGCTGGCCATCGCCGATCAGTCCGGCTGGGAATGGCCGCTCGACGTCCGTAACCGCATGCAGCGCGCGCTCAGCGACTATCTGCACGGCCGCATCGAAGCGCCGCGCAATGCCTGGGAAAACCCCGAAGTGCTGCGTCTCGCTGCGCTGGAAGCGCTGTCGCGTGGCGGCCTGGCAACACCGGCGCTGATCGCCACGATAGCCCCGCAACCCGAAGTGTGGCCGAGTTCGGCGTTGCTCGACTGGATCGGCATCCTGCAAAGATCGCCACGCCTGGCAAACCGCGAGGCGCTGCTGCGCACCGCGCTGGCGGCGCTGGCGGCGCGTTTCAGCCATACCGGCAAGCGACTCAACTTCCACAACGAAGCGCGCGACGAACTCTGGTGGATGATGACCTCGGCCGACACCAACGCCCTGCGCGCCCTGCTGACGCTGATGCCGGAAACCGCCTGGCGGGACCGCCTGCCGCAACTGGTCACCGGCGTGCTCGCCCGGCAAAACCATGGGCGCTGGAACACCACAACTGCCAACGCCTGGGGCGTGCTGGCGCTGAGCGCTTACCAACAGCAGTTCGAAACCGTCAAACCCTCCGGCAAGAGTTACGCGGTGCTCGGCAAGGACGGCCGCCTGATCGACTGGAAAACCTATCCGAAAGGCGCCACCGCCTTCCTGCCGCTGGCCGCCGAACCCGCCACGCTGAAACTGCGTCATGAAGGTACGGGCGAACCTTACGTCAGCATCACTACGCTGGCCGCCGTACCGATCACCGCGCCGGTGCAGCGCGGCTACAGCATCAAACGCGAAATCCTGCCGATCGACCAGCAGACCCCCGGCAAATGGCGACGCGGCGATGTGCTGCGGGTGCGTCTTAGCATCGACGCCCGCGATGCGATGGGCTGGGTGGTGGTCGAAGATCCGATCCCCGCCGGCGCCAGCATCCTCGGCAGTGGCGGGCAACGCGGCTCGGCGCTGCTGACGCGCGACGAATCCAGCCAGGGCGGCGCCTGGCCAGCCTGGCGGGAAACGTTGTTCGACAGCTATCGCGCCTATTACGAATACGTTCCGCGCGGTCCGTTCAGCCTCGAATACACGTTGCGCCTGAACAGCGACGGCCAGTTCCAGATGCCGCCAACGCGGGTCGAAGCGATGTATGCCCCGGAAATGTTTGGCGAAGCGCCGAACCGGATGTTCGAGGTAGCACCTTGAAACTGTACATCCGGCATGGCCTGGCCTGTCTGCTTCTATTTGTGGCCAGCACCGCAGCGCTCGCCGCCGAACTGCCGGACTTCGAACAGGTGCGCGACAACTGGCGTTCATCGGAAGCGCGGTTGCTCGACCGGCACGGCATCCTGCTGCAGGAAATCCGCATCGACCCGAAAATCCGCCGCACCGCCTGGACGCCACTCGCGGACATCTCGCCGGCGGCCATCGCCGCCGTGCTGAAGGCCGAGGATCAACGCTTCTTCGCCCATGCCGGCGTCGACTGGCTGGCCACCAGCAAAGCCGCGCTGACCAACTGGCTGAACGAAAAGCCGCGTGGCGCATCGACGCTGACCATGCAACTCGCCGGTTTACTGGATGCGCAATATCGCGCCAAGGTCGAACGCCGCAACGTCTCGGAAAAGTGGCGGCAGATGCAAGCGGCGAAACAGCTCGAAAAGCGCTGGAGCAAAGCCGAAATACTTGAGGCCTACCTCAATCTCGCACCGTTTCGCGGCGAAATCATCGGCATCGACGCCGCCGCCCGCGCGCTGTTCGACAAGCGTCCGGTCGGCCTGAACGATCAGGAGGCGATGATCCTGGCGGTGTTGATCCGCTCGCCCAACGCCAAGCCCGCCGATGTCGCGCGGCGCGCCTGCACCTTCGCCGGCGCGGATGGCAAGGGCCAGAGCCACGTCCGGCATTGCAACGCCATCCGGTCGCGCACGCTCAACGTCCTGAGCGGCCGCTACCCGATCCTGCCCGCCGCCAATCTGGCGCCGCACCTGGCGCAACGGCTGCTGCAATCGACCGCGCCGCAGCATCGCCCCGATCCGCGCGCAGCGGGCGTCAACCCGATCCGCACCACGCTGGATGCCGCCCTGCAGCGCCAGGTCCGCACCGCGCTGGCGCAACAACTCAAGCATCTCGCGGCGCGCAACGTCAATGATGCGGCTGCGCTGGTGGTCGACAATGCAAGCGGCGCGGTGCTGGCCTACGTCAGCCTGAGCAGCGGCGAATCCGCCGGCGCGCTGAACGACGGCGTGCAGGCCAGGCGCCAGGCCGGCTCGACGCTGAAGCCCTTCCTTTACGGCCTGGCCCTGGAGAAACGCCTGCTGACCGCTGCCTCGCCGCTGCTCGACGAAGCGCTGTCGATCGCCACCAGCAGCGGCCAGTACACACCGGCCAACTACGATCATGCGTTCAGAGGCCTGGTCAGCGCCCGCCTGGCCCTGGCCAGTTCACTCAACATCCCGGCGGTACAGACGCTGAAACTCACCGGCCTGGAGCCGTTCGCCGCGCGGCTGGGCGAATTCGGCTTCGCCGGTCTCGACCAAGCCGCCGATTTCTACGGCTACTCGCTGGCCCTCGGCAGTCTCGACGTGCGCCTCGACGAACTGGTCAACGCCTACCGCGCCCTGGCCAACGGCGGACTGCTTGGCCCGCTGCGCTTCACCCCGGACGATCCACAACCGCACGGCAAGCGCGTGCAAAGCCGGCAAGCCGCCTTTCTGATCGGCGACATCCTGGCCGATCGGCAAGCTCGTGCGCTCACCTTCGGCCTGGAAAATCCGCTCGCCACCCGCTACTGGTCGGCGGTCAAGACCGGCACCAGCAAAGACATGCGCGACAACTGGTGCATCGGCTACTCGCGCCGCTACAGCGTCGGCGTATGGATCGGCAACTTCGACGGCAGCCCGATGCACGACGTTTCCGGCATCAGCGGCGCCGCCCCGGCCTGGGCCGCGATCATGGAACACCTGCACCCCGCCGGCAGCGAACCCGACGCCGCGCTACAGCCGCCCAAACCCGCCACCGGTCTGATCCGTCAGACCATCCAGCCGCCGGGCGAAGCCGAGCGTCTGGAATGGTTCATCCCCGGCACCGAACCGGCGGCGGACACCTGGCAGCCAGCCCGGCCGATCAGCGCCATCCTGCATCCCGGCGACGGCATGATCCTGGCACTCGATCCGGACATCCCCGCCGAACGTCAGCTTCTTCGGTTTCGCGCCGGCCACGCGCCCAACGGCGCGATCTGGCAACTCAACGACACGCGCCGGGAAACCGCCGACTGGCCGCTGGCGCGCGGCAAACACCGGCTCGAATTGCTCGACGCCGACGGCAGCGTGCTGGATCGGATCGAATTCGAGGTCCGCTGAGTTGCACACCATGCCGCAAAGCTGACAAGCAAGTCGGCAATATCCTACAAATTCAGTCAAGCATTGCCGCCGCCGCTTCCTGCCCCTAAAATGCGGACCAGCATTTCTCGTGCTCGCACATTCACAACCCACCCGGAGATACCCATGGAACACCAACTGCCCGCCCTGCCCTACGCCAAAGACGCCCTCGCGCCGCACATGTCGGCCGAAACCTTCGACTACCACTACGCCAAGCACCATCAGGCCTACGTTACCAACCTGAACAACCTGATCAAGGGCACGGCTTTCGAAGACAAGTCCCTGGAAGAAATCGTCAAGACCGCGCCCGCCGGCGGCATCTACAACAACGCCGCGCAAGTCTCCAACCACACCTTCTTCTGGAGCTGCATGAAGCCCAACGGCGGCGGCGCGCCCGCAGGCGCACTGGCCGACGCGATCAACGCCAAGTGGGGCAGCCTGGACGAATTCAAGAAAGCCTTCCAGACCAGCGCCGTCGGCAACTTCGGTTCCGGCTGGACCTGGCTGGTGAAAAAGGCCGACGGCAGCGTCGACATCGTCAACATGGGCGCCGCCGGCACCCCGCTGACCACCGGCGACACGCCGCTGCTGTGCGTCGATGTCTGGGAACACGCCTACTACATCGACTACCGCAACCTGCGTCCGAAGTTTGTCGAGACCTTCCTCAGCAGCCTGGTCAACTGGTCGTTCGCCGAAGCGAATTTCGCCGGCTGATCGTCAATTTCAGTCGTGAAGTACCGGAGGGGGCCATGCGGCCCCCTCTTTTTTTGGTCTGGCCGGCCCTATGCAAACACCCTATGTACACATTCCTCACCCTGATACTGGTCATCGGCGCATTGCTGACCGGGCTCGCCGTGCTCAATTTCATGCTGCGCCGCGGCCTGCGCGCGCCGCGCATCGGCCATACCGCCAGCCTGGCGCAACATGGCCTGAGCGGATGCGAAGTCTGGCTGCCGACGCAACGCGGCAAACGCTTGTCCGGCTGGCTGTTGCCGGGCAACCTTGAAACGCCCTCACCGGCGGTGATCGTGTTGCATGGCTGGGGCGCCAATGGCGAAATGATGCTGCCGCTGGCCCGCCCGTTGCAGGCCGCCGGCTTCACCGTACTGCTGATCGACGCGCGTAATCATGGCGCCAGTGATGCCGACAACTTCTCCTCGATGCCGCGCTTTGCCGAAGACCTGGATGCCGGAATCGACTGGCTGAAAACCCGGCCGGAAGCCATCCCCGAACAGATCGCCGTCATCGGCCACTCGGTCGGCGCCGCCGCCGTTCTGCTGTCGGCGGCGCGGCGCGATGACCTGGCCGGGGTAATCAGCCTGGCCACCTTCGCCCATCCGGCGGCCATGATGCGTCGCTGGCTGGCGGCCAAACACATGCCCTACTTCCCGCTTGGCTGGTACGTGCTGCATTACGTGCAGCACGTCATCGGCCACCGCTTCGACGCCATCGCCCCGCTCAACACGCTGCCCCGCGTCGCCTGTCCGGTGCTGCTGGTGCATGGCGCCGATGACAGCACCATCCGTGACGGCCGGAAAATGAGCCGGCGACATCAAAAGATGTAGCCAGTGCGTTGTTCTTCTGGCTACCGCGGCTTCATTAACGGGGCACTGATGCCGGACTGCTGGCTATAGGCAACTATTGGCTGAGTAGCAAACGTATTCTTTTGGCTTATCCGGAACGACTGCAAAGGGTCCTATGCGATCGACAACTATCAAAGTTGATTGCCGTAAAGCAGCCGGTGAATTTTCATTTCCCGAAAACCGCCTTTCGTTGGATACACTGGATGTAGTCATCAACACCATCATCAGAAATGAACATTCAACAGACAGTAACGCCATCTTCAGTCAGGGGAGTAACGCTTTGAAAATAACAATCAGGCCTGAAAACGAAGCCGACCACCTCGCCGTTGAAGTATTAACCCGCGAAGCCTTCTGGAACCTATATAGGCCAGGCTGCGATGAGCACTACACCACACATTTGATACGTGGCCATGAAGACTTTCTCCCAGACTTGACCTTCGTAGCTGAGGTAGATGGCGAGATCGTTGGCAGCATCATGTACACCCGATCATGGGTGATCGATGAGCTCGACCAGAGGGTAGAGACGGCCACCTTCGGGCCGTTGTGCGTACACCCGGCTTGGCAGCGACGGGGCGTAGGTTCGGCTCTGATCGGGCATTCACGGGCGCTGGCAGCAGAGAAGGGGTATCCGGCAATCATAATTCTGGGTGACCCGCACAACTACTGTAAGCATGGCTTTAAGACGGGAAAGGACCTGGAAGTCTGCACGCTAGATGGCAAGTACCCCTTGGGACTGCTGGTGTTGGAATTACGTCAGGGCTTTTTTGCTTCTCGCCGACAATGGAAATTCCAGACCAGTAAGGTGTATGAGTTTGAGGCCGCCCAGGTGGAGGAGTACGACGCACGCTTTCCGCCCAAGGAAAAGAAGTATCAGTACTCGCAAGAACTATTTGCCATGCTAGTGCGTGCGGTGGTGGAGTAAGCGGGGCAGTCAAGCGCGTCTCAAGTTCCTTACCGAAAACCGGCCACTCAATGACGCAAAACGATGGAAAATTCGACCGCGCCATAGAGGACCGCTGATGGCCGACAGCGCTCATTTCCGACACGTCCATAAAGCTGCCGCTCAGTATGAATTGAGCGTCGAATCTGGATGTCGTCTCAGGCCGAGGTCCTGATGTAGATCGACAGGCAGCTTTCAGAGTGGAGCCGACACCTGGGATGTCCCTGTCATCAAGCAGCAATCAGCCAAGTACCGCGAAGCCCTTGAAAGCCTGACTAGCAGCTAAAACCGCCCTTATCTGCCGCCAAACTTCTTCGCAACCATGCCGCCGGCATCATCGCGCACGATTGCTCGTCACGAATACCATCATGGCAGCCCCGGCAAGTTAGAATCCCCCGCTTGGTCCGCATTTCGCTTGCCGCTTTCATCGCCCTGAAACCATGTCCCGCCTTCCCGAATTCACCCTTGCCGATGTCACTCGCTGGTTTGGCGAACACGAGATCGAGAAGGCGCAAGCTTATCTCGACGCGGTCAGTCATCTGGAGGTGAAACCGCCGCGGGTGACGGCCAGCGTGCAGGGCAACGGACCGTTTCCTTATCGCGTGGCGATCGGCCTGGATCTGGACAAGCAGGGCAATCCGCGCGCGGTGGCCGGCTGCAGTTGCCCGGTTGGCTGGATGTGCAAGCATGCGGCGGCGGTAATGCTGCATCTGCTCGATCAGGGCAAGGCGCAGCCGAAGGTGCGGGTGGATGTGCTGGACTGGCTGGATTCGTTTCGCGAATCGCTCGCTGCGCCGGAGGCGAAAAAGCCCGGCAAGAAGCCCGGCAAGGCCGGCGCCGTGCGCGAAGCGCTGTTTTATGTGCTGTATTCCGCCTGGGGCGGCGGTCGCGACTGGTCGGTGCGGTTTGTCAAGGCGCGCCGCGACGAACAGGGTGCGCCGACCGGCACGATGACCGAATGGAGCAATATCGAACGCGCGCTGATCCAGCCGCCCCGGTTCATCAGCGAGGAAGATCTGGTGATCCTGCGGCTGCTCTGGTCGCACCGCTCGAAAGCGCGCTACACGCTGGACTTCCCGCTGCATGGCCGCGCCGGCGAGGAAACCCTGAACTACATGCTGGCCAGCGGCCGCCTGCTGGCCGATCAGTGCGGCACCCTGCCGTTCGCCGCCGGCGAGCCGCGCCCGGCGCGACTGGTCTGGCGCTACGAACAGGATGGCAGCGTGCTGCCGGAGTTGCAGTCGCAACCGGCAATCGGCGCAACCATCGCGCTGGACGACATCTGGTATCTGGACAGCGAACGCATGGAAATCGGTCCGCTGCAACTCGATTTCCCGGCCGGTCAAGTGGCGCGCATCCTCGCCATGCCGGCGTTGAACCAGGCCGAAGTCCCGCTGGTCGCCAGCGCGCTGGCCGAACTGGCGCCGCAACTGCCGGCGCCGGAAGCGCCCGAACTGCGCATCATCGACGTCGCGCCGACACCCATCCTGAGCCTCGATACGCTGGATGTGCTGGATGCCGGACGCTATCGCCGCTATGGTTACAGCGAGCGCAAATTCGACTACCTGCTGCCGGCTTTCCAGTATGGCGATGTGCGGGTCGATGCGCATTCCCGCCAGGAATACGTCACCACCGCCAGCGGCGAAACCGTGCGCGTCCTGCGTCGCCCGACCGAAGAAAAACGTCGCCTGCAAACGCTGGAATATCACGGTGTCGCGCATGTGCCGCCCAACACGGTCTACGCCAGCCGACCGCGGCCGCCGCATATCTATGGCCTGGAAAGCCCGGCGCACTGGCCGGAGTTCATGTCCGAACATCTGCCGCAACTGCGCGATGCCGGCTGGCAGATTCAGGTGGCTGCCGCGTTCCGGCATCTGGTGCTGGAAGCCGAAGACTGGGATGGCGAACTCAGCGAGGATGCCGGCGGCTGGTTCAATCTGAACATGGGGGTCATGGTGCAGGGGCAGCGACTGCCGCTGGCGCCATTGCTCTACGACCTGTTCCACAGCGATGCGCGCTGGCTCGATGCAGCCAAGGTCAAGGCGATGAAAGATACTGCGGCGGTGATCCTGACCACGCCGTCCGGTTCGCGTCTGCGCGTGCCGGCCGGACGCATCAAGCCGCTGGCGCTGACCTTGATCGATCTGTTCGACAAGCCGCCCGGCGACGGCGAACTGCGCCTGTCGAAACTCGATGCGCCGCGCCTGGCTTCGATGGCCGCGACCCTGGCGGACATGCAGCGCTGGCAGTTCAAGGGCGCCGACGCGGTCTGCGAAATGGCGAAAAACCTGCAACACAGCGACGGCATCAAACCCGCCGAGCCGCCCGCCGGTTTCGCGCTGACCCTGCGGCCTTACCAACTCGAAGGCCTGGCCTGGCTGCAGTATCTGCGCGCCCACAACCTCGCCGGCATCCTCGCCGACGACATGGGCCTGGGCAAAACCGCGCAGACGCTGGCGCACCTGCTTCTGGAAAAGGAGGCCGGACGCATGGATCGGCCGTGTCTGGTGATCCTGCCGACGTCGCTGATCTTCAACTGGAAGCGCGAAGCGGAACGCTTCGCCCCGGCGCTGCGCGTGCTGTCGCTACATGGCCCGGAACGCGCCGAACGCTTCGACCAGATCGCCCTGCACGACATCGTGCTGACCACTTACCCGCTACTCTGGCGCGACGAGGAAATACTGGTTGCGCAGGAATACCATCTGCTGATCCTCGACGAAGCGCAAACCGTCAAGAATGCCGCCAGCCACGCCGCCCAGGTGGTGCGCAAACTGCGCGCGCGGCATCGTCTGTGCCTGACCGGCACGCCACTGGAAAACCATCTCGGCGAACTGTGGGCGCAATTCGATTTTCTGTTGCCGGGTTTCCTCGCCGACCAGAAATCGTTCACCAAAACCTGGCGTTCGCCGATTGAAAAGCACGGCGACAGCGGCCGCCGCGACTTGCTCGCCGCGCGGGTGCGTCCGTTCATCCTGCGCCGACGCAAGGAAGATGTGGCCAAGGAACTGCCGGAGAAGACCATCATCGTGCGCAGCGTCGAACTCGACGGCGGCCAGCGCGATCTGTACGAAACCGTGCGCAGCGCGATGGACGCCAAAGTGCGCGAAGCCATCGCCGAAAAGGGCTTCGCGCGCAGCCATATCGTCATCCTCGATGCGCTGCTGAAGTTGCGTCAGGTCTGCTGCGACCCGCGCCTGGTCAAGCTGGATAGTGCCAAAAAGGTGAAGGAACGCGCCAAGCTCGATCAACTGATGGACATGCTGCCGGAACTGGTCGACGAAGGCCGCCGGGTGCTGGTGTTTTCGCAGTTCACCTCGATGCTCGACCTGATCGAGCAGGAACTGGTCAAGCTCGGTCTGGGTTACGTGATGCTGACCGGCAACACCCAGGACCGCGAAGGCGTCATCAGCCGCTTCCAGGACGATGGCGTGCCGATCTTCCTGATCAGCCTGAAGGCCGGCGGCGTCGGCCTCAATCTGACCGCCGCCGATACGGTCATCCATTACGACCCTTGGTGGAACCCGGCGGTGGAAAACCAGGCCACCGATCGCGCCCATCGCATCGGCCAGAAGAACAAGGTGTTCGTCTACAAACTGGTGGTCGCCGGCAGCATCGAGGAAAAAATCCTGGCGTTGCAGGAAAAGAAGGCCGAACTCGCCGCCGGCGTGTTGAGCGAGGATGCCGCGGCGCTGAGCAAATTCGGCGAATCCGATCTGCGCGCGCTGTTGGCGCCGCTGCCGGAAACAAAACCGCAGGCACGCGACTAAAGCAATCTGTAGCGGCAATCCGCCAACTACCGGCGCGAATTTCTCCCTGGCTTGTTACCATCGAAGCTCTACGCCAACCGTGATCGCCATGACCCGCCTTTCGCCATACACTGTCCTGCTGACGCTCGCGATCCCGCTCGCCGGTTTTGCGTTGTCGGCGCATGCCCAGACACCCGCCCGCAACGGCGTGCTCGCCCCGCCTTCGCCTGCCGCAGCCGCAGCAGCGTCAACACCGTCTGCCCCGCAAAACGGTGCAGTCGACCCCGCAGCGGCGGCGCTTGCCCCGTCCACCGCTGCCGCGCCTGAAACGCCGATGCAACCCGCTCCAGCCGAGCAGACGCAGGCTCCGCCACCGCCGACACTGTCGGATCTGGGTAAATCGTTGCGCAATTACTTCACCGAAGAAGAACTGAGTCTGCTGTTCGAGTACATGCAGGAATCGGTGATCTCCGCATTCAAGGGAGAGGAAGTCAGTTTGCCGCCCGACCTGGCATTCAAACTGGAAATCCTGCTGGTGCGTCTGAAGAAGGAAGGCGGCCACTACATGGACAACCTGATCACGCAACTGGAAAAGGACCTGAAAAACAGCCTGAAAGAAAAGCTTAAGGAAACCCTGACCCCGCCGCCGATCAAGGAACGACCCTACAATCCCTGGCTGAACTATCCTTGGCGTTAACGCTGGCCTTGCATGAGTCACTGGGAAGAAAAATACCGCGCCAGAACCATCCCCTGGGATCGCGGCGCGGTCAGTCCGGCGCTGCTGGGCTGGCTGGATGACGGCGTACTGCCGAGCGGCCGGATACTGATTCCCGGCTGCGGCCATGGCCATGAAGCACTCGAACTGGCGCGGCGCGGATTTAAGGTCACCGCGCTGGATATCGCACCAACCGCGCTGGAGCATCTGGCGGGCGAATTGCACGCCGCCGGTGTCGATGCCGAACGGATCTGCGCCGACGCGCTGACCTGGCAACCGACGCAGCCATTCGACGCGATTTACGAACAGACCTGCCTGTGCGCCATCGATCCCGAACACTGGCCAGCCTATGAACAGCAACTGTTCGGCTGGCTGCGCCCCGGCGGCAAGCTGTTCGCGCTGTTCATGCAATCCCGCTGCGCTGGCGGCCCGCCGTATCATTGCGGCATGCCCGACATGCGCACCTTGTTCGCGCCGACGCGCTGGCAATGGCCGCAGGAAGGCGCCGGCCGCGTCGGTCATCCGAACGGCTCCTTCGAGTTTGCGACGGTCTTGACGCGTCTGGCTTGAAGTCCATCGTATGAATCCTGAATTCCTGCTGCAACTGCTGCTGCAAGTCTGGCTGCCGATTGCGCTGCTGGTCGCGGCCGGCGGTCTGTGGGTGCGGTTCCGGCCGCAGTTTCCGGCGGAACCGTTGCGCGTCAATCTCAACCGGCTGGTGATCGATGTATTCGCGCCGCCGCTGTTGTTCGCGCTGTCGGCGCAAGCCGAGATCAGCCGCGAAATGCTCACTGTACCGCTGCTGACTATCGCCGGTATCGCCATCAGTTTCGCCCTGCTCTATCCGCTGCTCTGGCACAGCCGCATCGGTCGCGGCCTGGCGCGCGAGACGCGTGCCGCCATCCTGCTGGCCGGGGTATTCGGCAATGTGCTGTTCATGGGCTATCCCACGCTGACCTTCCTGTATGGCGACATCGGCGGCAGTTACGCGGCGTTCTCGGATGTGCTGGCCTCGACGCCGCTGGTCTGGACACTCGGGGTGTGGATCGCCACCCGCCTGGGCCACGATGGCGGCCAGGGTCAGAGCCTGCTGCGCACCATGCTGTCGCTGCCGCCGATCTGGGGTTTCGTGCTCGGCTTCGCGGTCAATCTGGCCGGTATCGACGTAACGCCGCTGATCAAGGCAGCCAAGCTCATCGGCCAGGCCACCATCCCGATCATGCTGTTCACGCTCGGCCTGTCGATACCCTGGGGCGCGCTGAAACCCAGCCGCCCGGTGCTGGCGGCGGTGGCCGTAAAACTGCTGATCGCGCCGCTGCTGGTGTTCGGTCTGGCGCGCGCCACCTTTGGCGAACTGCGGCCGGCGCAGACCGCCGCGATTCTGGAAGTCGCCATGCCGACCATGCTGATGGCGGCCAGCTTCGCCGACCGTTTCAAGCTCGATGTGCGCGCGGCGGCGCTGACCGCAAGCTGGACCAGCCTGGTGTTTCTGGTCACCTTGCCGCTCTGGATCGCGGTGCTGGGGCGTTGACAAGGTATCGAATAAGGTGAAATTCCCAAAATTACCGTCACCCCGGCGAATGCCGGGGTGACGGTTAATCAGGGCCGCAAACCCACAACCTCGCAACAGGAATTGATCATGTCGACAATCGGCTTCATCGGACTCGGCGTCATGGGTCGCCCCATGGCGCTCAATCTGCTCCAGGCCGGCCATGTACTGCAGGTCTACGCGCGCAATCCGGCGCATAGCCAAGCGCTGTGCGCCGCCGGCGCGACGCTGTGTGAAACGCCGGAAGCGGTCGCCCGAGGGGTGGACACGCTGTTCATCAACGTCTCCGACGATGCTGCCGTGGAAGCCGTGCTGTTTGGCGCGCACGGCGCGGCGGCTGGCCTGGCGGCGGACAGCATCGTGGTCGACATGGGCACCACGTCCCCGGCTTGCACCCGCCGAGTCGCCGCGCGCCTCGCCGAATGCGGCATTGACCTGATCGACGCACCGGTGTCCGGCGGCGAAGCCGGAGCCATCGCCGGCACCCTGGCGATCATGGCCGGCGGTTCGGTAGCGGCGTTTCAGCGCGTGCTGCCGCTGCTCCAAATCATCGGCGGCGGCATTGTCCACGTCGGCGACAGCGGCGCCGGACAGATCGCCAAGGCCTGCAACCAGATCGTCGTCTCCGCCGCGTTGCTCGGTGTGGCGGAAGCGCTGACCTTCGCCGCGCGCCACGGTGTCGATGCCGGCAAGGTCCGCCAGGCGCTGCTGGGCGGCTCGGCCTACAGCAAGATTCTCGAAATCCACGGCCAGCGCATGCTCGCTGCGAACTACACCCCCGGCTTCAAGGCCAGACTGCACCAGAAGGATCTCGGCATCGTACTTGACACAGCGCGGGCGGCCGGCATGACGCTGCCGGCGACGGCCATCGCGGCGCAACTGATGAATGCCCTGGTTGAAGGCGGCGGCGGCGAACTGGATTCCTCGGCGCTGATCGACATCGTTCAACAACTCAACAGTCACCCAATATGATCACCAAGGAATACATCGTGTTTCTCGACCGCGCGACGCTGCAAGCCGAGTTGCGCATTCCGGACTTCGACCACGCCTGGGTGGAATTGCCCGCCTGCGAAGCGGATCAGGTCGCCGACCAACTCTGGCGGGCCAGCATCGCCATCACCAACAAGGCACCGATCACCCGCGCGGTGCTGGATGCCAGCCCGAAACTCAAACTGATCGCGGTAGCCGCCACCGGCACCAACAATGTCGATCTGGACGCCTGCCGGGAACGCGGCATTGCGGTCTGCAACATTCGCGGCTATGCCGAGCACACCGTACCGGAACACGTCTTCATGCTGTTGCTGGCGCTGCGCCGCAACCTGCTGGCCTGGCGCGCATCCCTGCAGCAAGGCGCCTGGCAGAAAGCGCAACAATTCTGCCTGTTCGACCATGAGATCCACGACCTGTACGGTTCGACGCTGGGCCTGATCGGCTACGGCAATGTCGGCGCCGGCGTCGAGCGGCTGGCGCAAGCGTTCGGCATGCGGGTACTGATCGCCGAGCACAAGGGCGCCACGGAAATTCGCCCCGGCCGCGTCGCGTTCGACGAAGTGCTCGCCCAGGCCGACCAGATCAGCCTGCATACGCCGCTGACCGACGCCACCCGCAACTTGATTGGCGCGCGTGAATTCGGTCTGATGAAGCGCGGCACGGTGCTGATCAACACCGCGCGCGGCGGCGTGGTCAACGAGGCGGCGCTGATCAGCGCCCTGAAAACCCGGCGCATCGCCGGCGCCGGTTGCGACGTGCTGAGCGTCGAACCGCCCGCCGCCGGCAATGCCCTGCTCGACCTGAACCTGCCGAATTTCCTGCTTACCCCGCACATCGCCTGGTCAAGCCGGGAAGCCATGCAGGCGCTGGGCGATCAACTGATCGACAACATCGAAGCGTTTGTGCGCGGGGAAGCACGCAATCGGGTGGTTTAGCAGTCAAGCACACCAAGCCATGATGTCCCTGGCCTGTACTTGCTGGATTATCAGCGCCGCAACTGCGCTGGAACCGCGTTATCCAAGTCGCCCAGCACGCGCGGCAAATCAATCTTCGCGTTGAGATCGCTCTCCTCGCCCTTGCTTTCGCTTTGCCATACAAGACGACCAGACATGGTTTCGTGGATCGATATGCGCAGGTTTACGGCAGAAAGCGCGCGGTACAGCGGGATATTAAGTGTGAATACATTCAGGATACCTTTAGCTGTAGACCATGGCTGCACGATCCATCGTTCGACCAGCACGATACCATCCACATTCAGCCGCTGGCCTGCGGCGCTTATCGCGGATGCTTCGATCGATGGAAGCGTCATATCGACGTTGAGTGTCTCGTAGCCTTTCTGATTGGCCAAATACGCGCTGACCGATGCTTGTAGTTCCCGCGCCAGGCGCTGCCGCTGTGCGATCGATTCGGGCAGCGCAAGTTGTTCGGCGTCAGCTTCCGCATTCAACCTAACCGGCATGACAGCGAGTCGACTCAACCTGCCAACCGAACTCACCGCGCGGTACGACTGAGCGACGTAGGTTGTGGGTTGCACCGGTTCGCTGGTGCGCCATTCGCGCGCACAGCCGAATAGCACCATGAGCGCCAGGAGTGCAGCCAAGCGAGTCATGGCTTTCTCGCATCGTCAAGTTGCTCGATGACCAGCGCGGCAAGCAGTTCAGAGTACTCGGCCGCCGTTTCGCGTACCAGTTGACCATCGTGTTCGGCGAAACGACCAATGCTCGCGCATTGCGCTGGAGGTGAATCAGGACTGGCTTTCGAGTCCGCGTCAGAAATGCTGATGCGGCGGCGCAAACTTTCCTGTTCTCCGGTCAGAAGACGAAACTCTGCGTCGGCGATGAAACAGACCCGATCCTGACGCTCGCCAACGATACCGTAGCCATTGATCACCAGTTCGACCCGCGCCTTTGTACCTTCGCGCAGCGGCAATCTGCTCGCTGCGCGCCTTTGCAGGGCAAGCAGAATATCCCTTTCGAACTCAATGGAGCCAAGTGCTTGGACCACGCGTTGCCAGATCCCGTGCTCGATACCGGAAATGATCAGCGCGCCAGGTCCAAGCAGCAGTCCGCCGACCACCAGGCCGCTGGCGTACATTGGTGGAGCGGCTAAGCCAAGCACGCCAAAAGCCATACCTGGAGCGAAAAACTCGAGAAATTCGCCCGATGTATCCTTCGGCAGTTCGGCGAGATTCGCCGCCCGCACCGTGAACTCATAGCTGCCGACCACGCCTTGCGCGCCGGCTTGTGTACCTGTGGACAAAATCAAGCAAAGAATAGCGGTAGTCATAATTTTCATATGAACTCCTGTAGACGAGACCATCACGGCTTCTCGCGCCTCCGACTACAGAACCAGCCAAAGTCCCCGGATTCCAATGCATTACATCCGAACTACCAGACCCGCCACACTAACCAAACACAAGATAACCCTTTAGCCCGGACCAGCGCTGCGGACTCCTGGGAATCATTCCGCACAGCTCTCGCTTTCAGCGTAGTGCGACAAAGAGGAAATGGAACCTGACGCGTATCGCCTTTCAATCGCCCAGATGCGAATCCTCCAGCGCTTCGCTGAAGCGCATCGCCCAGGCCAGCGCGTCGATATGGCGCTGGTTCACCATGAGCGCGTCCATGCCCAGTTCGGCGGCCAGCGCGCGAATGCTGTCCTGATCGCCTTCCTCGCAGGCAATCGCCAGTTGCAGATAGGGCGCGTAGCGACCCTGGCGATGCAGCAGCGCCTGCGTTACCGGCTCGGGCAGGGTCAGTTGCGCCAGCGCCTCCGACATCGGCATTTCCAGCAACGCATCGATCACCGACAGGATGCCGACCACGAACGCCTCGTCGCGTTCCTTCGGCGGCATGCGCCCCTCGGCCAGGCGTTCCGCCAGCTTGGCGCGCACCAGGGCGTTTTCGCGCAGCGCGCTGTCGAGATGACTGGGTTTCTTGCTGCTAAACAACAACAGGGTCAGCCAGCGGTACAGTTCGTCGCGCCCGACATAGACCATCGCGGTCTTCAGATGGTCGATCTTCTCGCGCAAGCCAACCGCCGCCGAATTGACGAAACGCAGCAATCGATAGGCCAGCGCCGGGTCACGCCAGGCGATGCCGGCCAGTTCGCTGAACTCGGCCTGGCGTTTGATGGCATTCAGCAGATCCACCACCACCATGCGATAGGTGGCGATCTTGGCGCCGCTGCGCGCCGTGCGATGAATGATGAAGCCGCCCTGAAACAGCTGGATGCCCATCTGCCGACACGCCTGATACAGCTCGGTCGAATCGATATTGCGCGCCATCAAGCGGCATTCGGGATAACGCGTCGCCAGGACACGACAGCGCGCCAGCAGATCGGGCGGTTGCTGCCGCGCCACATCGCCGAGGCTGATGAAACTCGCCAGTTCCAGCGCTTCCGGCAGACCCTGTCGCTCCAGCGCATGGCCACAAGACAACTGGAAACCGCTGTCGCGCAGCCCGGCCAGCCGCGCCAGCACCCGCGCCCGATCGAACTCCGCGCCGGGTGGCGGATCGAATTCAACCACCAGATTGTCGCGTGGCAATTGCGCCAGCAAGGGATGTTCCAGACCGGCGGCGCTCAACGGCAGAAACGCCAGACGCTTGCCCAGCACCTCGGCCAGCTTGTCGCCGGCGAAATGATCGATCAGCACGCTATCGAAGAACTTGCGGGTAGCCGTGTGCCAGGTATGCGCCTGCATCGCCGCCGGCGTTGCCACGCTGAACACATAGGCGGCTACTCGTTGCTCCGCATCCAGCATCGCATCGCGCCGCAAGAACGGTGGCGGCTCGGGAGCGGCACTCTCCGCCTCTACCGTCTGACTTGGCGGTTTTGCGGAGGAAGATTTGAACAGACCCAGAAACCATTCAAGCATGTCGTTCACGCTTTCGGAATTTGACTTCGCATTTGCGGACAAATTGTATAGCAGCCGCTTCGCCCGACAGCCCGTCATTCCCGCGAATGCGGGGATGACGGCAATTCAAAAGGACTTACCGCCTGAAAAAACACCGAGCCGACGGCAGGTAAATCCTGCCTTACCCCTCGGACTTGCTCAAGCCCAATATGGCCGCGCGCATCCGCCAGACCATCCAGATGCCCGGCACGGCGGCGGCGACGGAGAACAGGAAGAACGCCGGCCAGCCCACCGATTCGGCCAGCACCCCGGACACCGGGCTGACGTAGATCCGGCCGACCGCCGCCAGCGCCGACAGCAGCGCGTAGTGGGTGGCGGTGAACTGACGGTTGCACAGGCTCATCAGCAGCGCCACGAAGGCGGCGGTGCCCATGCCGCTGGTGATGTTCTCGCCGGCGATGGCGGCCATCAACAGGCCGTCGATTTCGGAGGCGGTGTCGAGCGAAACGAAGCCCAGGTCGAACGGCGGCAACACGAAACTGCCCCAGGCGCCTTTGCCCATCACCGCCAGCGCGTAGAAGCCGAAGTTGGACAGCAGTTGCAGCACGCCGAACACCAGCAGCGCCTTGTACAGCGACATGCGCAACATCAAGGCGCCGGCCAGCAGAGCGCCGAAGATGGTCAGCCAGATGCCGATGATCTTGTTGACGATGCCGACTTCCGCCTGACTGAACGCCATGCCCTTGATCAGAAAGGCGGTGGACAGACTGCCGGCAAAGGCGTCGCCCAATTTGTACAACACGATCAGCAACAGAAACGCCCACGCCCCCGGTTGGCTGAAGAAACTGGCCAGCGACTGGTTCAGCGTCGCGAAGCCGACCTTGCGCGCGGCCCAGGCGCCGAGCGGCAGGGCGAAGGCAATGCCGGCCAGGATGAACAGCAGTTGTATCCATTTGTTGGCGTCATGCGGGTCCAGACCGATACCGATCAACAGCCAGCGCGAGGCGAAAGCGCCGACCAGCACGCCGGTCAGCATGGCGGCGAAGCCGAGCAGTTCGCGGCCGGCATCGCTGGCCAACGCTTTCGAGGCGCTGCTGACGCGCGGCAAGGTCAGCAGCGACACCACCGCTGCCGCGACCATGATGCCGGCCATGACCCGATACACCGCGCCCCAACTGCCCCACTGCTCCGCCCAGATTAGCGCGATGCCGCCGGACAGGATCATCGCGATGCGATAGCCGAACACCGACATCGAGGCACCCAGACCGCGTTCGCGCGGTTCCAGCACATCGGTGCGATAAGCGTCGATCACCACATCCTGCGAGGCGGAGAAAAACGCCAGCGTCACCGCCGCCGCCGCGAACAGCATCGGCGTCTGTGCCGGCGAGATGGTCGCCATCCAGAACAGCGCCCCGGCCAGCGCCAACTGGGTCAGCACCAGCCAGCCGCGACGTCGGCCGAGCCAGGGCAGCTCGAAACGATCCATCAGCGGCGCCCAGAGGAACTTGAAGGTGTAGGGCACGCCGACCAGGCCGAGAAAGCCGATGGTGGCGATGTCGACGCCATCGACGGCCAGCCAGGCCTGCATGGCCTGGCCGGTCAGCGCCAGCGGCAGGCCGGAGGCGAAACCGAGGAACAGCACGGCGACCAGACGGTGGGAGGAAGCGAGATTCATGAAGGTGATCGGGTTGAAAACTAAGCGTATGGGCAGGCTGCCCGGCGCAAAATGACCCTGCTGTTAGCGAGCAGCGGCTGCGTCCTGGCGATAAAGCGAATCACGCAAACCCTTTTGTTCAACATTCGGCGCATCGATCGGCGATTTCTTCCTCGAACTCGCGCAGACCTTCCCTGGCGACGCCGATTTCCCGCAAGGCGACGGTTTCATAAATCGCCCAGTCGCTGTCATCTTTCATCGAATGCAGGTTGTACAGATGTTGCGCGGTCTGCAGGATAGCGACCAGCGTCGCCGACTGCTCATTGACGTTGACGCCATCGTGGTGCCAACGCACCGCCTGACACACGTAATCCGGCATTTTCCAGTAGCGCGCGGCCATATAGCCGACCACCGCATGATCGGTGTCGAAGCGTTTGTCCTCGCTCGGCACATTCGGCCAGACGAAGCCGTTGGCGGTAATGAAGGCGTATTCGTATTTTTCGATGTGCTGGATCAGGATAGGCACGCCGCAATCCATGAACAACGCCGCCAGTTTGGCATGCTCCGGAAAAATGTTGCAGGCGGTGCGCTGCTTCCAGGCGATGGCGGCCGCATATCCGCCGATCTCGTTGGCGCGCTCCCAGAACCACGGATAAAACTTCGATTCGCCGTAGATCGCCTTTTCCAGCGAAATCCCTTTCACCAACTCGGCGACCGTGGTCAGCCCGACCAGCGAAATCGCCTGGGCGACGGTTTCCGGCGGGCGCCGCAGGCCATAGATCGGCTTGGCCAGCATGCGGAACAGAGTGGCGGTGAGACCGGCATCGGTCTGGATCACCTGGCTGATCCGATCCATGCTCGAATCAGCCGCATCCAGCAACCGCATCAGTTCGTCCAGGAGCGGCGGCGGCGAGGGAATGCTGACTTCCATCTTCAGTGCCGGATCGGTGAATGTCCGGCGCGCGGAGGCTGCCGTGGTTGTCGCCGCGTGTTTTTTCGATGCCATGATGCGCCGCTCTGGTCCTGAAATAGAAAGAGAGATGGGCTTGAGCCCTATCAACCAGGCCGTCCCGCAAGTTGGCGCATTTTACGCCGGCCACGGACAAAAGCTTGCTGCAAGTCAAGTTGCAACTCGCTGTTCCGGAAACCCCAACAAAAAACCGGCCATGCTGGCCGGTTGTTCGGGGTGGCGGTGACTCGGGATGAGTCAGGAGGTCATCGCCGGAGCCACGCAGGCCTTGGCGTTCTGATTCCAGGGCGCCTTGGCCAGCATCATCGCCATGCCGCAGTTGTTGGTGATGCCGGCGTAAATCATGCCGGCGCCCATCGCGGCGACGATCGCCAGACCCAGCGGCTGGCCGGCCATGACAATACCGGCGCCGAGCAGCGACATGCCGCCGACGATCACCCGCACCTGCTGTTCCAGGCCCAGCACCTGCTTGCCTTTGTTGACCGGCAGTCGTGCATCGATCCAGGCATCGGTGCCGCCCTCGACCTGAACCATGTTGCTGAAACCGGATTCAGCCAGCTTTTCCATCGCTTTCTGCGCGCGGATGCCGGATTTGCAGATGAAGTAAACGGTGTTGCCGTTGCAATAGGCCAAGGCGCTCGGGTCCAGCCTGTCCAGCGGAATGTTGGTCGCGCCCTTGGCATGGCTGGCGCCGTACTCGGCCGGCGTGCGGACATCGATCAGGTTGACGACGCCTTGCTGTTGCATGTTGGCCAGGGCTGAAGCGGTAATGGTCTGCATGGTAGGTCTCCAGTTCGGTTGCTGTTGTGAAGGAATCAAAGGCTGCCGCCAACCAGATTGGCGGGTACGGCGATGTCGATCAAACGCGGCTTGGGCAGATCCAGACCGTCCATGATGGCGACAAATTCGTCCTTGCTCTTGCCGGCCAGACGCGGGTTGAGGGCTTTTTCCTCACCGATCGAGCTGACCCGCCGACCGTTGTAGTCATGGCCGGGGTAGACCAGGGTTTCATCGGCCAGCCTGAACAGCTTTTCGGTGATGCTGAAGTACAGGGTATCGGCATCGCCAGCCTGGAAGTCGGTGCGGCCGCAACCGCCGATCAGCAGCGCATCGCCGGTGAACACCCGGTCACGCCACTGGTAGGACACGCTGCCGTGAGTATGGCCGGGGGTGCCGATGACGCGCAGGACTTCGCCGCCGAAGCGCAGTTCGTCACCGTCATGCAACTGATGGTCGAAACCGCTGGCATTGCAGCCGTCGCCCACCGCCGACTGCGCGCCGGTTGCCGCCTTCAGCGCGTTTGCGCCGGTGACATGGTCGGCATGAACATGGGTATCCAGCACCCAGGCCAGATTCAGGTCATGTTCGCGTAGGACCGCCAGGTCGCGATCGAGTTGTTCGCGTACCGGATCGATCAGAATCGCCTGGCGGCTTTCCGTGTCGGCCAGCAGGTAGGTGTAGGTGCATGAAACGGGATCGAATAGTTGTTTGAACAGCATGGTGTTGTCTCCTTACATCCAATGATCGAAGGTTCTTGCGAACCGCTGCCGGGAGGTCTTGCCGCGCCTTGCTGGTTGCGGCTCGACCGATGACTTGCATGCTACGCAGAGCGTGCGGCGAGATATGCGACCTTGGTCGCACAAAATAAGAGATTGCTGATATTCCTTATGGAACCGATGGGCGCGCCGCTTCAGCGCTATTCGTCCACCTGTTGCCGCAACGCGGTTCCGGACTGCCGGCAAGCGGGTGGCATATGGGGTTCACCGCAACGGCGGATAGATTGATACTTGCAACACTTCACGACCAGGAGGCGGCCTGCCGCGCGGCAGGCTCCCCGATGCATGGAACGTCTTGAAATTCATAGTGAATATCAACGGGAGCTGCTGCTGTCCGGGTTGAAGCATTTTTTCGGCGACTTCAACGACAAACTGCTGGGGCGGGTATTGCCGCGTCTGGAGTGGCTGGGCGCGGCCAGCGGCGAGATCATCTTCAGGCAGGGCGAGCCCGGCCGCGATCTGTACTTTGTCGTCAGCGGCCGGTTGCGCGCCAGCGTCGACGATGGTCTGGGCGGCGAGCGCGTGCTGGGCGAGATTTTGCGCGGCGAATCGGTGGGCGAGATGTCGGTGGTGACCGGTGCGCCGCGCATGGCCACCATCACGGCGGTGCGTTCCAGCGTGCTGGTGCGCTTCAGCCGACGTCAGTTCCAGATATTGCTGAACGAGTTTCCGCGCATTTCCCTGCGACTGATGCACCTGCTGATCGAACGGCTGAGTCGTTCCGGGAGTATCCAGTCGAACCGCCGCCGCCCCGAGAACATCGTGCTGCTGCCGATTTCCGCCGGGCTGGATGCCGAGGTGCTGGCGACGCAACTGGGCGAGCGGCTGGCGCGCTTCGGCCGCGTCAGAATACTGACGCCGGGTCTGGCGGCGACGTTGTTCGGCGCAGCCGCCATGCATTCGACGCGCGAACAGACGGCGGAGTACCTGGCGATGACCCGTCAACTGGACGAACTGGAAGGCCAGCACGATTTCCTGCTGTTTGTCGCGAACCGGGAAGATTGCGGCTGGACGCGGCGGTGCCTGAATCATGCCGACGAGGTGCTGTTGCTGGCGTCCGCCGATGAACCGCCGGCGCCCGCCCCGTTCGAGACGGCGTTGGCCACCCAGGATGACGGCATGTCCCGCGCCGGGCGCCGCCTGGTGTTGTTTCACGAAGCGGCGTGCCTGTCGCCGTCGGCGACTTCCGCTTGGCTGAACGCGCGCGAACTGATCGGCCATGTGCATCTGCGCCGCAACCACGCGCCGGATCTGGATCGCCTGGCGCGCATCGTCAGCGGCAATGCCGTCGGCCTGGTGATGAGCGGCGGTGGCGCGCGCGGCTTCGCGCATCTGGGCGTGTATCGCGCCCTGGTGGAAGCCGGCATTCCGATCGACTATGTCGGCGGCACGTCGATGGGCGCGGTGATCGCCAGCCTGGTGGCGCTGGACATTCCGCCCAGGGCGGCGATCGACAGTTTCCGCGAAGTGTTTCGCGTGCGGCCGCTGAGCGATTTCAACGCCTTTCCCCTGGTTTCACTGATTTCCGGCAAGCGTCTGGAGAAGCTGCTCGGCACCGCTTACGCCAGGTTGATCGGGGAAAGCCGCGATGTCGAGGATTGCTGGAAAAACTTCTACTGCATCGCTTCCAGTTATTCCTACGCCCGTGAAGTGGTGATCCATCGCGGGCCGCTGCTGAAGATGCTGCGCGCCAGCCTGTCGATCCCCGGTTTCTTTCCGCCGGTATTCCATGCCGGCGAAGCGCTGGTGGACGGCGCGATTTTCAACAATTTCCCGACCGACGAAATGGCTCGCATCGGCGTCGGGCGGATGATCGGCGTCGATCTGGGCGACGATAATTTCGGACCGGTGGTCGGCGACGAGTTTCCCGGAGCCTGGGCGCTGTTGCGGCACTGGTTATTGCGTTGGCTGCCGGGCCGCCGTGACGGATTGCGAGTGCCGCTGCTCGGCGGCATGTTGTTCCGCGCGCCGATGCTGTATAGCAAATCCCGCCAGAAACGTTCGGCCGAGGTGGTTGATTTGCTGATCAAGCCGGATCTGCGCGCCATCGGCATGCTCGACTGGAGCGCGCTCGAACAGATCGTCGAGATCGGCTACCGCCACACCCGCGACCAGTTGCAAGCGGACAAGGAACCCGGATTCAGCCCAGCCGCTCGGCGACTTCCTTGAGCGCCTCCGGATTCAACACGCGGATGCGTTCGCGGCTCAGCGCCACCAGCTCACGCTGTTCAAAATTCTTCAGCAGTCGACCGACGATGTCGCGAACGGTACCGAGACGGTCGGCCAGCCTGGCGTGCGAAGTCTTCAGTTCCGGCGCTTCTTCCAGCAGCAGCGCGGCCAGGCGCTGATCCAGCTTCTGGAAGGCGATGGCGTCGACCAGCAGCATCAGATCGGCGAGGCGCTGGCTGAACTGGCTGAACACGAATTCACGAAATGCCTCATTACGCGCCAGCAGTTTTTTGAACGTTGACGGCTGGATGGTCAGCATCATCAGGTCGGTCTGCGCCACGGCCGTCGCCGAATAGTTGGCCTTGCCCAGCATGCAGCTCGACGAAATCAGGCAACTGCCGCCCGGTTGCAGCCGATACAGCTCAACTTCCCGGCCGTTGCCGCCCAGCTTCACCACCCGGATCGAGCCTGACAGCAGCATCGAAAATCCCATGCACGGACTGTTGGTGCTGAACGGCGTCGAGCCTTTGGCGACACGCCGGACATGCGCCGCACGCAGGGCTTCTTCCAGATCTTCCGGCGGCAGGCTCTGGAAGATTTCGAACTGGGTCAGCAATTCCTTGCGGATATCGATCCGCAGCTCGCCATCCTTCGCGGCAACGCCGGCCGCCTGCTTGCGTCCCGGCATGTCAGGCGGTCCGCGCCGGCGAGGCGTAGTTGTCGAGCAGCATCACATAGCCCTCGCGGGTCAACGCCGAGGTATCGACCGTCGCCCGCTGGCTGAGCCGGCCGCGAAACGCCGCCAGATTGGCGTAGCCCTTTTCCGTCATCCAGCCGCCGATGCCGGTCAGGATGTCCGTCAGCCGACCCGGCCCATGTTGCAGCAGGGCGCTGGTCAGGTGCACGACATCCGCACCGGAGAGCAGCATCTTGATGCTGTCCTGCCAGGTGTAGACGCCGCCACTGCCGGCCAGATTCAGGCCGACCCGACCATACAACAGCGAGATCCAGCGCATTGCCAGCAGCCTCTCGCCGGGCCCGGACAACAGGTGCTGGTCGGTTGGCGCCAGGGTGTCGAGGTCGATATCCGGCTGAAAGAAACGGTTGAACAGCACCACGCCGTCGGCGCCGCTGGCGTGCAGCTTGTGCAGAAATGACGGCAAGGCGCAGAAATACGGCGTGATTTTCATCGTGATCGGCAAGGCGACCGCAGCGCGCAACGCATCGAGCAAAAACAGGAAGCGCCCTTCAATCGTTTCCGGGGTCTGCGTCATGTCGGCGGCGATGTAATAGACATTGAGTTCCAGCGCGTCGGCGCCAGCCTGTTCGAGTTGCCGTCCGACCGCCACCCAATCGGTCATGCCGACGCCGTTCAGCGATGCGATGACCGGAATATCCAGCGCCTGCTTCAAAGCGGCGATCTGCTCCAGATACAGATCCAGCCCGCTGCGATAGCGAAAACACCCCGCCGACAGGCCGGCGGCGGCGGCCTGGGCGATGGCGTGATCGATCAACCGGCGTTCCATGTCGACCGCTTCGGAGCGCAGGTCTTCCTCGAACAACGAATACATCACCAGTGCCGCCGCGCCGGCATCCTCCAGCGCCCGCGCGCTGCCAACATCGCGCGTCAAGGGGGATGCCGAGGGCACCAAAGGATTTTTCAGCTTCAGGCCGAGATACTCGGTGCTCAGATCAATCATCCTTGAATCCTCTCGGGTTTCCGTGCAGTTCCGGCAATGGCGCGAATTCTATGCGCAAGCCGGCAAACCGGTCAGCCGCGCCGAGCCGGAAGCGTGACGCAACAATCGACCGGCATACGGCCGGCGCTCACTCGCCGACGTGCACGAACGGCGCCCAGAAAAACGGATGTGAGCGCGACAAGCCCAACCCCGGGTCACGGCTGGCGCGCAGCGCCGCCTGCGCGGCGGCCAGGGCTTGCGGCGTTGGCGCGCCGGCCTGCAGGCGGCGGAAAAAATCGGTGATCAGATCGCGCGTGGCGGCGCTTTCCACACTCCAGTGCGACACCAGCAAACCGCGCGCGCCGGCATGCATGAAGGCGCGCGTCAGCCCGGCGAAACCCTCGCCGTTGCGCGCTTCCAGGCGTTCACCGGCGGTATTGCAGGCGGACAGCACGACCAGATCGGGATTCATCTTCAGACTCATGACTTCACTCATGGTCAGCAAGCCATCTTCGCCTTGCAGATCGCCAACCAGCGTCAGCACCAGCGCCGGTTGGCCGTTCAATGCCGGCTTGTCGCCGATGTCCGGCGCGTCCTCCAGTACCAGATTGCGCGTACCGCCGGTGCTGGCGGCTTCGTCGACATAGTCCTTGAGACGCGCAAACTCGCCGCCGAGCAGACCATGCGTGGCGAAGTGCAGATAGCGCGCGCCGTAAAGGTCATCGCCCTTGGCGCGCGATTCCTGCGCCGCCTCGCGCAGGTGCAGGCGGTTGTCGCCGCCGAGTATGGCCGCCACCGCAGTGACCTCGTCGGCGGTTTCCGGCAGACGCGGAATACTCACCCGGCCATCGCGCAGCGCCCCCAGTTCGGCCAGCAAGGCGCGCGTCGCGCTGGTTGGCGCGGCATCGCCCGACGCGAACACCGGATCGGCGAAGGCGATCAGATTGCGCCGATGCACTTCGGCCGGCCGCGCCGCGCGCTGGATGGCCAGCGCCGCCAGGCTGGGCGCATAGGAGAAACGCCAATGCGCACCGGCATAATCGAGCCGGGCGTACTGCGACAGATCGGCCCGCCTCGCCTGCTCGAAGCCTTGCCGATCGACATCGCTCCAGCGCGTCACCAGCATTTCCAGCGGCAAGGTATACAGCGGCCCGTCACCGATCACCAGCAGCCGAGCGCCCTCCGGCAGCAACGCGCGCACCGGTTCCAGCAACAGGCCGTAGAGGCGATGCAGCAGCGCCGGGTCGAGTTCGGCCAGCGCTGCCAGGTTGCCGCCCGCCTCCATCGGCGCCCGCGCCCGCGCCACCAGCGCGTCGAGTTCCGCGCGCGACACCGGCAACCGCACCAATTGAAAATCATCGCGGCTGACCACGAAGATCAACAACTGATCGTGCAGTCTGAAATACGCCAGCAAGCGTTCATCGGCGCGCAGCAGGTCGCGTTGCAGATGTTCCAGCGACACCGGACGCGGTTCCTCCAGTTCCATGTAACGCGGATAGTCTCGCCACAGCCGCGCCTCGATCGACTCGCGTTCGAGACGTGCTTCGCTCAGCGTCCGATGCTGGCGAGCGACATCCTGCTTCCAGCGTTGCAGAATGAACGGATCGGTGATCGGCCGCGCCGGTTCGAACTGTTCGCTGGTGGAATCGAAGCGCGCGGTCAGGTCGAAGCGCCGCTGCAAGTCGTCCTGGCGCCGCAGCAGCTCGTCGCGTTTCGTCTTGAGCTCGACGAAAGCCTGGTCACCGGCCAGACGCGCGACATCGTCGGTGCGCAACATTTCGGTGAACAAGCGGCTTTGGGTGCGCGAAACATCCGCCAGCGCGACGCGATCATGTCCCTGACCGGGCATCCTGGCGTCCAGCCGCACCCGATTGGCAACCGCTGCACCATAGATCGGCCGCAACCGCTCCAGCCTGGCCTCCCGGCCGCGCTCGTCCAACCCGCGTGACAGCGCGAACAGCCGATCCGCCAATACCACGGCGCGGTCGTAGAGCGGCATGGCGGCTTCAGGTCGGCCGTTGCGCGACAAAAAGCCGGCACTGGAACTCAGGGTGTGCAGCAGGACTTCCGCCGGCGTGCGTGCATCAGCCAGTTCCAGAGCCCGCATGTAGGCTGTCTCGGCGGCTCGTTTGTCGCCCTTGGCATCGAGCACCTCGGCGTGGATGCGATAGGCTTTCGTAGCACCGCCGATCAATTCGCCGGCGCGCGCATCGGCAATCTCCAGCGCGCGAAGACTCCAGGTTTCCGCTTCCGTTGGATTGTCGCGCCTGAGCAGCAGGCTGGCCAGATCGGCATAGGCGTTCATGGTATTGCTGTTTTGCGCCCCCCAGGCGACGGGACCGAGTTCCGCCGCCTGCCGGGAATATGCGTCCGCCGCGTCGTAACGCTGTTGCTGAGCGCTCAACGCCGCCAGGCCGCTCAACGCCAGCATGCGCCAGCGCAACACATACTGTTCGTGGCCGAGCGTCGCCTGCTTGCCGCTGGCGAAATCGGCGCTGAGTCGCAGCGCCTCGACAAGCAGGCGTTCGGCTTCGGCGTGGTTGGCGTTGAGTACCTGCAAACGGCCGAGACGGACCTGGGCATCCATGCGCAATTCCAGTTCCTCGATACCCTTGGCCGGCGGCACACGTTCCAGCGCCTGGCGAAACAAGGCATCGGCCTCGGCGGTGCGCCCCTGCGCCTGCACCGCCGCGCCAAGCGCAAGCTGGGTCTTGATCGCCAGACGCGAAGCGTAACCATGATGCCGATCGGCGCCATCCAAGGCCTGGCGCAACACTAATTCCGCCTCCGCGAAACGTCCCTGCAAACGCAGCACCGTCCCCAGACGCTGTTGCGCCATGGACAGTTGGAAGCCGCGCTGATCACGCGCCCCATGCGCGGGCATACCCTCGGCCGCGCTGATCGCCTGGCGCGCCAGAATTTCCGCCTCAACCGGACGGCCCTGATTGATCATTTCCAACGCCCGCACGTTCAGCCCGCCGACATCGACCGCCTGACCGAATCCGAGGTTCGGCAGACCGAGCAGAATGGATAGCAGGAGCCACCGCAACACACGGCTGGCTGGCATGATGTACCTCGGAAATGCAAAACCCATGGAAAGCTCTAATGCCGTTAAGTTATTGATCTGGTGAGAGTTAAGCATGAACCCCGTTCGCCTGTTGTCAGCACGAACGTAGTCGCGGATTAGCCTGGCCAGACGGCAAGGACGCGAGGTGCCAGCGAGCCAAGCTGCGTTTATGAAATATCCGGGTTATCAGACTGTCACGCAACCACGCCAGCCCACCGAGGCTTGCCAGTTAAACCCGGAGGTATCGGCCTCAACCCGCGCAAACCTCGCTATAGAGGCGCCAAGTGCTCCTAGGAGTGGGGCATCAGACGTGTGTAAGGTCAGCAAAGGCCTGAAAGGAGAAATTCATGCGCGCCTTAACAGGGTGTTGAAAAACACTCCGTCACCCGGCGGATGCCGGGGTCCAGTGCAGTGAGCTCAATAAAATCAACAGCTTCTGGACCCCGGCCTACGCCGGGGTGACGGTTTATCAGAGAATTTCACGTTTTTCTACACCCTGTTAAAGAATAAGAATTGCCAGCGCGCTAATCGATTGAAGTAGGTCGAACTGGTCAGATGCGAAGAAATCCGCATTCGCTTCGATCTGGACTAACTTTGAATGCAGTCAGCATCCCAACGATCAGTACTGGAAAAGAAAGCTCGTGCTGATGCATAAAATGCATCGTCGTACAGACGTAAACTGATGATGAGGCCTTCGAAAAAGATAAGCCGCCAATCCAGACAATAATACTATGGTAATGAGGTCGAATTGGCTAAGTATCTTATATATCAATTAGTTAAGAAACATGTTTCACCTGGATACTCGGAAATATGTACGCCTCATCGTTAAGATGAAGGTTTGGTGAAATTGCGGTGCACTTGAATCTGGTCACCGTCTAGCACTTGACATGAGAACATCATGCATCATAATTGTATCATCTAGTTGATTTAAGTTAAGTGCAATATTAATTAAGCAAGAATATATATTTCATATTTAATATAATAATTATTTAAAACAAATATTAGCTTTGCCTAACTATTCCTATTTTATAGGCGTTTCTTGGCATCCGTTTATTTGGATATAAAATGGCATCGTTACACAAGATTACTATTCCGCAGATTGTAATTATTTTGTATGGCGCATTCGGAATTGCACCCGCTTCATTTTCGGACGCCACCCTGGATAATAATTCAGACATTACAAACCATGCTAGATCGGTAATGCCTGGCGAAGCCTTGTCAAGCAAGAGCAGAACAATTCAAATTGTTGAATCTTCGCACGATGATGCATCCATAGCTAAGCGGGTAGCGCTTGTCGTAGGTAACGGGAATTATGAAAAAATACTCAAACTTAATAATCCACGAAATGATGCAAGTGATGTTTGTGCTGAACTCAGCGCTCTGAAATTCGATGTAGTTTGCATGCACGACATTCGCACTCGACGCGAATTCAGAGATGTCGTTCGAATATTCATGAATAAGCTCGGCCCGAGAACAGTAGCGGTATTCTACTATGCAGGGCATGGTATTCAGTTGAATGGCGAAAACTATCTATTGCCAACCGCAGTTGATGCACGGTCAAGTGCAGACATTGAAGATGATGGGCTGAATTTAAGTTACTTGCTTAGAAGCCTTGAAGAGGCTAGAAGTTCACCCAATATCGTAATTCTAGACGCATGCAGAAACAGTCCATTTCCACAACTAAAATTTGGTAACGCCAATAAGGGTTTGGCGAGAATTGAACCACCAATAGGAACTATGCTGGTCTACGCTACCGCTCCTAATGGAGTTGCGTTGGATGGAGATGGCAGAAATGGAATATTTACGAAGCACTTCATTAAATACATTCGTGAACCTGGTCTTAAAATAGATGAACTATTTCAAGTTGTATCGAACAACGTCCAAGCTGAAGCCAGAACATTTAATGTTGAGCAGGTGCCATTTCGAAGTTCATCTTACTCTGGGGCATATTGCATTGCTGGTTGCGAGAATCCATTGGTAGCCGCAGAGATAGAGCAAATAAAATTGCAAAGGGAAGAAGCAGTAAAAGAACTGAAGAAGCTGTCCGAGGAAAATATCAACCTCAAGCGCCAAGCCTCAGAGAAAAGTTTAATAATTGATGAACTCGAAGGTAAAATTGCCGCCCTTCCACGTACAGCGCCAAGTGGGGCACAGAGTAGTGCTTTGCGGGCAGAAATGGCTCGGTTGAAAGTTGCGCTTTCTATTGCAAGAGCGGAACAGGCGGACTTGGACAGGTTGAGAAAGTCAGTTTCGGAACGTGAGGAAAAAATTTCAGGCTTGCAACAGGAAATTGCTTCCTTGCAAAGCAAAGTTGATGAACTTGAAGCATACAGAAGACAAATACTCGAACTACAACGTCAAAGTGACATGACAGCAGACAAGATGCATGTTTTAGCTGAAGAAAATGCTCGCCTTAAACGTCTTGCTGACAGCCGTAATGAAAATGTCGGGATGCTGGAAGCTAGGATTAACAAGCTTTCAATAGAGGCCAACCAATCTGGCGAACAACGTAGTTCTACACATGCCGAACTGGCTAAATTGAGAACAGCGCTTGAATCAGCTCGCGCTCAACAGAAAGATCTTGAAACTCTAAAGGGAATAATGACTGAAAGGGAAAATGAAATATTGGAATTACGAAATCAGATGGCGGAGTTGCATAATAAATCCAAACAACTGGAGACATCCCGTCAGCAAATAATGGCACTACAAAAGGAGAATGCCGAGAACGCACTTTTGATTAAGCGCCAACAAGGTGTTAAACAAAAGGACAAACAAATACTGCTTCCGCCAACATTTTAATGTTGCTGAATAGCATTTACAGTTTAATGACAACTTACTGAAAAAAGGCGATCCATGAAAAAAATGCTTGGTTGTATTAATTGTAGTTTTGTGATTTTACTTTCAGCCAGCCAGGGTGTAAATGCAACCGACTTGGATGATCAGAAAAATATTGGTCAAGCAAGTATGGGAGTTGATATCGGCAATACATACTATTTTGCAGGAATTAGAACATGGGCAGCCTCCTGGGATGTCCCACTGATTGATCTTCAGACAGTTATAGTTAATCAGCCGTCAGGACCTGTAGTTGCGTTACAGGAAACAAGTAATCAGATTGAGTCTGGCATATCCATTGTCCCTGTACTGGTTGCAGGTGTACGACATGGAGATTTAACAATTTCTGCCAGCTACTCTCCAAATACAAAGTTCTCCACGGATGGCCTTATTGCCGGAGATATCAAACGTCGAGAGGCTGATTTAAGCATTGGTTATTCGTTTACTCCCAATATCATGGGAAGCATTGTTTATAGATCCGGTAAAGTAAGTGAGTCATTAACCGACACTGCCAGGAATTTAAGCGGCTCTACTTTGAAATACAGCTTAAAAGGCATACTTGCAGGGATTAGCGCTAGCGCACCAATCCATGATGGGTATTCACTGTATGGAAATTTCGCTATTGGCCCTGCCCGAGAAAAAACAGAACATGGTGACTCCTATGATGGCATTTATACAATTGGAGAGCTTGGAGTCGCGCGAAAGATTGGCGGCAGCGGGAGCAGTGGTATAAAAAGCATTTCGTTACAGGTAGGGTATCGCTTTCAGAATATTGCCATGAGTGATTTACCGTTTTCTACTTATTCAACTGTTGATGGATCATTGTTGTCTACAAGTACCAAGGATATAAGTTCAAATACACATGGTTTTGTTGTGGGTCTGGTTGGAGTTTTCTGAAAATACAGCATTTATATAATCTCCGGTTTTTCAGGCTGCACAGAGCTACGCCATCCCACTAAACGACACAAGTGAAACGGAAACAGCGGCATTTCCTGGCCAATCAAGGCTGGTTCTACAATGGGCGCAAGCCACTGGAACAGGGACGTCATCATGGGATTGCCGCAATGCGTTGAAACGCTCGCACGCCAGGACTTCATCGCCTGGGAAAACGCCCAACCAGACAAGCATGAATTTGTCGCCGGGAAGGTGTTTGCCATGGTCGGCGCTCGGCGGGTGCATGTCGCCATAAGCTTGAATATCGCCTCTCGCCTGAAGGATCACCTGCGCGGCGGCCCCTGTTGCGCGTTCATGGCGGATATGAAACTGGAAGTGGCGGCGGCGGATGCGGTGTTTTATCCGGATGTGCTGGTGACCTGTCATCCGGACAACCTGAAGGCCGAAACGACCATGCATCACCCGACCGTGATCATCAAAGTGCTGTCGGAAAGCACGGCGGCGTATGACCGGGGCGACAAATTCGCTCACTACCGCAGGCTCGACAGCCTGAAGGAATATGCCTTGATCGATCCGGACCAGCGCCGGGTTGAAGTCTTCCGCCGCATGGACAATGGCGACTGGCTGCTGGCGGCGAGCGAGAGCAGTCGCGGCCTGATCCTGAAGTCGCTCGATTTCGTCGCCGGGCTGGATGCGGTGTTCGAAGATGTCGAACCGACGCCCGCCTCGCACGCGCCCACGGCCGAAGCGGAAAAATAGCGCTGTTGCATCCCGGCGTGTGTCAACGCCACGGCTTCATATCACCTCCGCAATCTGATTTTTGACCAACGAAATCCAATCTAGCCCAATTCAGGAAGCGTCATGAATACGTCCCTTTTCGCGTTGAGATACTGGCTGCTGATTTCTGCTGCCATCGCTTGCGCTTTGCCGCTGCACGCGGCGGAACTGATCCGCACCCAGTTTCTGCTCGACGCGCCGACATCGCGAGGCGCGGTCGTGGCGCGGCTGCCTGCGAACACGCAGGCCGAGGTGCTGGAACGGCGCGGCGGCTGGGCCCGGGTGCGTGCCGATGGCCGCGAGGGCTGGCTGCGCGTGCTGGCGTTGCGCGACGGTGGCGCCAGCGGGGTCAGCGCCGGCGGCCTGCTGAGCGCACTGGGCAAACGCGAGCGCGAGCCACGCCACACCAGCGTCGCCGGTTTGCGCGGACTGGAGATCGTGCCGTCGCGCGTCTCGGCGCATGCGCTGATTCTGACCATCGGCGATTACTGGAACGGCATTCCGCGTCTGAACGGCGTCATCCACGATGCCGACAGCGCAGCGCTGATGGCCCGCGCGCTGGGCGTGCCGGATGACAACGTCACCGCGCTGAGCGATGCCGCGCTGACCCAGGCCGGTCTGCGCGCGGCGCTGGATGGCCTGGAACAGCGCGTGCTAGCGAACGATGAAGTGTTCATCTATTACTCCGGCCACGGCACGCGGCTGCAAGCCGAGGATGGTCGCGACCGGCGCTGCGCCGAAGCGTTGTTGAGCGTCGACGGCGAAGTCCTGCTGGACAGCGAACTGGAACAGCGCTTGCAACGTATCGCCATGAAGGCGCGTCGGTTGGTGGTGTTCATCGATGCCTGCCATGCCGGCGGGGTCAGTGTGCGCGATACGGGCGACCAGCGATTCACCGGCAAGTTTTTCGCCAAGGCAGGCGCCGAACCCTGCGAGCGGCCGGTAAACGTGTTGACCCGCGCGTTGACGGTCGTCGATTCGGCTGAGGATGCCGGCAAGGGCAAGCGCAATTTCGTGCATATCGCCGCCGCCCGCGACAACGAAGTCGCGCTCGACGACGGACTGCGCGGCGGACTGGCGACGCAGGCCTGGCTGGATTGCCTGTCCGGCGCGGCCACCGATCTGGACGGCTCGACCGGTCTGTCGGCGCGCGAGATCCAGGCCTGCGCACAGCCGCGCATCGAACAACTGGCCAGCGGCCATAGCCGCTTCAGTCCGCATCATCTGACCTTGCACGGCAATCTCGACATGGTGCTCGGCAGCCCGGACGAGTTGCCGCTGTCGGTCGAACCGGCTGCGGTGCTGCATGACATTCATGCCAATCGCGACGATCGCCGCGTGGTGCGCCTGACCGCCGACAAACCGGCCTACACGGTGAAGCAGGACCGGGTGAAATTCACCCTGCAAAGCAGTCATGGCGGCTACGTCTATCTGCTGATGGCCGGCAGCGACGGCAAGCATTTCGATTTGCTGTTCCCCAACAAACGCGATCAGCGCAACCTGATCCAGGCCAACGAAACCTGGAACCTGCCGCGCGCCGGCTGGACGTTCCGTGCCGGCGGACCGGCCGGCGCCAACCAGTTGCTGGCCATCGTCAGCGACCAGCCGCGCGATTTTTCCAGTATCGGCATGCGCCCGGCCGGACCGTTTTCGGTGATCGGCGTAACACCGCTGGCGGCGCGCGACATACAGTTCGTTTCGGCGGGCGACAGCGCCGGCGCTCCACCGGAATGCGCCATGACCGGCGCGGCGCGCAGCCAGGACATCGCCGCAGCCTGTTCAGAGGCCTATGGCGCCGATCTGATCACCCTGATGGAAATCGACTGAGGAAACCGCCATGGGCAAAACCGCAATTCGCACTGTCGCCGCGCTGACCGCGCTGACTTTCTCCACCGCCACGCTGAGCCAGACACCCACTCCGCCCGCCCCGCTCACTTCGCCCCTACCGCCGCAGCAGGAAGCCGAAGGCAAGTTCGCCTGGGGGCTGCTGATCAAGTTGATCGCGCCGACGGTGTTCCAACTGTTCGCCAACTGGGTGATGAAAAAGATCGAACCCACCTATGACGAAAAAGCCCTGCGCAAACTGGCGGTGAATGTCGCCGGCGCCGGCATCGTCAGGATCGGCACGTTGTTCGCCAGCAAGGACATCATTCTCGCCGGCGTCGAGCCGAATGCCGCACTGGGCGAACCGCTGGACGAACTGCGCAACGACGCGTCCGGCGAAAATTACCAGGGCGTGCATGTGGCGCTGGTGGAAGTCGACGCCAACGGCGCGCCGACCAGCTTCCGGACTGTCGCCGACGGTTTCAGTACCGGCGAGCGCTTCAAGCTGCGCGTGCTGTCCACCTTCGATGCACTGGTGGTGCTGGGCAACATCACACCGAAGGGCAAACAGCGGCAGATCTACCCGGCCGCCGCCGGCGAGGCAGTGCGCATCCCGGCCGGCACCGAAGTGCTGCTGCCGTTGGGGCAGAAGCAGTATCTGCAATTCGTCGGCGATGTCGGCCGCGACCAGATCACCATTACCGTGCGCGACCCGCGCTCGCTCGAAACCGGCCAGGCCTCGACAGCGCGGGTGTTCCGCAAGGACGAAGCATTCGGCTCGAATTTCCTGCAGGAAGTGAAACCGGGGTTCTATCCGGTGATGGCCGAAGCCATCTCGATCCAGCATCGATGATGAGCTTCACGCCCGAACTGCTTCCGGTGACGCTGCTAACCGGCTTTCTCGGCAGCGGCAAGACCACGGTACTCAATCATCTGCTGCGGCATTTGCCGCTGACTGCGGTGGTGATGAACGAGTTCGGCGAAATCGGTCTCGACCATCAATTGCTGGAGGAAAGCCGCGGGCCGCTTGCCCTGCTGTCCGGCGGCTGTGTGTGCTGCCAGATTCAGGGCACGCTGGCGCCGACCCTGAAGAATCTGTTCATGGCGCGTTCCAGCGGCAAATTGCCACCCTATGAACGCATCATCATCGAAACCACCGGCATCGCCGACCCGGCGCCGATACTCGACACGCTGCTCAACGAACGCTGGCTGGCCGCCCGGCACAAGCTGGATGGCGTGGTGACCACGGTCGATGCGCTGTTCGGCGCGCAACAATTGCAGGCGCACGAAGAAGCGGCGCGGCAGGTCGCGATGGCGGATCGATTATTGCTGACCAAGACCGATCTGGCGTCGCCGGAACAGGTCGATGCGCTGACGGCCCGGCTCGCCGAACTCAACCCGGGCGCGCCTGTCCACCCGGTGCTGAACGGTGAGATCGACCCGGCGCTGGTGACCCATCTGGGCCTGTTCAACCCGCTCGACAAACATCCCGATGTCGTCAAATGGCTGGCGCATCAGCGCTACAAACCGGCGGCGCGTTCCCTGCTCGGCGGCAAGCCGCGTGTCGAACCGCCCCCCGCGCATGACCCGCGCATCCAGTCATTCAGCCTGAGCTTCGAACAACCGCTGGAATGGCACGGCGTGCTGTCGGCGCTGGAAATGTTGCAGGCCTTCCGGCCGCAAAACCTGCTGCGGATGAAGGCGCTGGTCAACGTCAAAGGCAAGCCGAAACCGCTGGTGCTGCATGGCGTGCAGCATTTGCTCTATCCGCCCGTCGAACTTGCCGAATGGCCGGACGACGACCGGCGCAGCCGTTTCGTGTTCATTACGTCCGACCTCGATGCGGCCTTCGTTGGCAAGTTGCTGGCGGATTTCACTCAAGCCGCATCGCTCTGAAAGCGTTCACGCAGCAGCAGCTCGATGCCGCGCCGGAACAGGTCGCACGGCCAGAACGCGCCGCTGAACAAGGCATCGCCGAGCGACAGCCCCTGACTGAAGCGCAACTGGCTCAAGGCCAGGCCAAGCAGTACATACAGTGCGATAGCCATGACCAGGCTCATGTCGGTCTCCATCGGTTGAGATGGATACAGCGTAAACCCCTTGTGGCTCGCCAGATGAGACAGTTTATAAAGCCAGGCCTACAATGGCGGCGTGACGATTTCGAGGAAAAATCATGGACCGCAGCGAGCGTTTTCATCTGATCGACATGATGCTGGCATCCCCCAAGCCGGCGACTTTCAAACGGCTTCTGCAGCGACTGGAAGTCTCGCGCGCGACCTTGCGGCGCGATCTGGAATACCTGCGCAACCGCCTCAACGCGCCCATAGTCTGGGACCGCGAGACACGTGGTTATCGCTACCTCGGAGGCCGCGAAGCGGAGAACGCGGTCGGACCGCAATACGAACTGCCCGGCCTTTGGTTTTCCGCCGCCGAGATTCATGCCCTGATGACCATGCAGCACCTGCTCGCCAACCTCGATGCCGGCGGCCTGCTGGGACCGCATATCCAGCCGTTGATGGCGCGTCTGACCGGCCTGATCGGCAGCGGCCGGCATCCGGCCGATGAAGTCAGGAAACGCATCAAGCTGATCCCGCTCGCCGCTCGGCGCGTGCCACTGGAACAGTTCGCGGCGCTTGGCTCGGCGCTGCTGCGGCGCAAGCGGCTGCGCATCGGCTATTACGCCAAATCCAGCGATGCCTTGAGCGAACGCGAGATTTCACCGCAACGTCTGGTGCACTATCGCGAGAACTGGTATCTCGATGCCTGGTGTCACCTGCGCGGCGGTCTGCGCAGCTTCGCGGTGGATGGCGTGCGACATGCCGAGGTACTCGACAAGCCGGCGCGTGAAGTGGCGGAAAAGTCGCTCGATGCGATGCTCGGCGCCGGCTACGGCATCTTCTCCGGGCGCAGGCTGACCTGGGCGAAACTGCGCTTCAGCCCGCAACGCGCACGCTGGGTGGCGCTCGAACAATGGCATCCGAAACAACGCGGAAAATTCGCCAAGGACGGCAGCTATGTACTGGAAATGCCCTACGCCGACGACCGCGAACTGGTCATGGATATCCTGCGCCACGTGCCGGAAGTCGAGGTTCTGGCGCCGCTCGACCTGCGCGAGAAAGTGATCGAGCATCTGCGCGCCGGGTTGGCCGGCATGGCGTCATGCACCTTGCCGTGAGTGTCTCGTCGCTATTCGCCAACCCGCAACAAGCGCTGGGTCAGCAAGGTTTGCATGTCTCGCCGGCTATCCGCAACGATATGCACATAAATCGTGGTTTGACGCAGCTCGTAGATGATCCGATTCTTGCCGGCGATGACCTGGCGATATTGCGCCAGGTTGATTTTCTCCAGCGCTTCCGGCACTGAACCACTGAACGGAAAAACCTGCAGGTTGTCGATGGCGGCCTTGATCACTGCATAGCTTTCCAGCCAGGCGGTGCGGCCGAATTGTTTGAGCAGATAGCGGCGCAAGTCCTGTAAGTCGTGTTCAGCCGATTGCAGGATTACAACGGCATATTTCATCGCTGATCCGCAGCGCCCATATCCAGAGAATCCAGATCGGCAAACACGGCATCGGCCGGACGAAATTCACCCGCTTCGATCTGTTTGTTGCCCATGGCCAGCATTTTCAACAGCGCCAGCGTTTCCTCATTTTCCTGCCAGGACTGGATATCCAGCACCACCAGTTTGGCTTCGCCGTTTTGCGTCACCAATAACGGCTCGCGGCATTCGGTCAGGGTTTTCACGATCTCGGCGGTGTGGCTTTTGAGATAGGAAATGGGTTTGATCTGATTGGCGTAGTCCATGCGGGTGTCGCTCCGATGCTTGATAAAACCGAATTTAGTCTTTATCCAGTCGCATCACAACCGTCATTCACCCCAGCCGTTCCAGCAACACCTTCGCCGATCTTTCCGAGACGACCAGCACCAGCTTCATCATCGCCCGGGTGGCGCCGACGAACAGTTTGCGTACCGCGCGTTCGTCGAGCTGCTCGAAATCGATTTCGGCGAACACGATGGCCGGCGCCGCCTGGCCTTTGAAGCGATAGACCGATTCCAGCAGCACGTCGCCATCGGTATAGAGCGGCTGGCCGAGCAGATCGTAGCGCCCGGAAAAGGTTTTCAGGCTGTGTGGGCCCAGTTGAGTGTAGGGAAACAGCAGCGATTTTTCGCGGCCGCTGTAACTGACCACGGCGATGTCGGCTTTCTTGTAGCCCTCGGCCAGGCAGAGCCGGATGCCCTCCTTGACCTGTTGCGTCAATTCGCCGCCGTCACGATAGCTCAACACCGTCAGTTCGCTGGCATGCAGGGCGCCACGCGCTTCGATCGGAAACGCGTCCGGCAACAGGTTTTGCAGCATGCGCACCACCGAGCGCGGGCTGCGGAAATTGCTGTTCGCCCTCAACCGCACCCAGCCGGGCAGTTCCACCGGCGCGCGGCCATAGAGATTCTGCAACGGGTCTTCCAGCCACAGCGCGCGTCCGTGCGGCTGCAGATGGCGCAGCGCCAGATCGCGCCAGTCCTCGGTGAAATCCTGGCCTTCATCGACGATCAGCACGTCGAACAGCCAATCACCGGTTATCGGCAAAGCGGCGGCACGTGCGAACAAACGCTCGAACGCGTCCGGCTGCCTGAAATCCGGAATTTCTCCATAGTCGCGCAGGCGCTGGTCGCACAGCATGTGCAGCGTGCAGACTCGCCCGCCGGGCGGCGCGATGTGCTGAAAATGATCGGCCAGGGGCCGGTTGTAACACAGGTACAGCGGCCGCGATCCCTGCTCGATGGCGGCACGGTATTCGGCCAGCGCCAACTGGGTCTTGCCGGAGCCGGCGGTGCCAGTCACCCGCAGCCGATAGGGCACGAAGTCAAGTTGCCGCGCCCAGTGCGCCAGACCGCCGGAGATGCGGGTCACCAGGCTGCGGGCGCGGCCGATCAGCGCGCTGACGTCGGTTTCCAGTTGCACGATGTCGCGCAGAAAGCGATGCACCTGACGTGGCGTATCGGAACTGCTCGGCTCGCCGGGCGGCAGGATGGCGCGGATCACTGCGGCCAGTTGATCGCGGCGCCGCGCATCGACGATGCGCTCGGCCGCCAGACCGGCGGTTTCGACCTGCTTGACCTGGTAATCCGGGCAGTACAGCAGGCTTTCCAGCGGCACGTCGCGGCAACCGGGACGCGCATACAGCTTGTGCTGCAGCGCCGCCCGGCTGCGCGCCATCTGGATCGGCACGCTTTTGGTCTTTTCGGCATAGCGCTTTTTCAGACCGTCCTCACCCTCCTCGAGAAAGCCGCTTTTCTGCTCGATCAGCAGCAGCGCGCCAGCCTGGTTGACCACTACGAAATCAATCTCGCCATACACCGAATAACCCTGTTCGAGCCGCGTCCAGTGCACCGCGTGATACACCGTGTAGGCATCCGGCAACGCGGCGGCCAGCATGGCAAGGGTTTCGAACTCGCGTTGCGCGGCGCCGGATTCCGCAGCGTTGTTGGCAAACTCGCGCCAGCCGTCGGGGACGATATGCGCCATATTCAAGCTCGAAAGGTCAATTGATCCCCGTTCAACCAGGTTCAACCCTCCAGCAAACGCCAGGCCAATGTTTCCCCGGCGCGTAACGGCACCACCCCGGAAGCATGCTCGGCGTTGACCGTCCAGTTCTCGCGCAACAGCGTGATCGGTTCGGTATTGCGCGGCAGGCCGTAGAAGTCCGGGCCATGGAAACTGGCGAAGCCCTCCAGCCGGTCCAGCGCGCCGGCTTGTTCGAATGCCTCGGCGTACAGTTCCAGCGCCGCATGCGCGGTGTAAATACCGGCGCAGCCGCACGCCGACTCTTTCGCCCCCCTGGCATGCGGTGCGCTGTCGGTGCCGAGAAAGTATTTTGGATTGCCGCTGATCGCGGCTTCGATCAGCGCATGGCGATGGGTTTCGCGTTTCAACACCGGCAGGCAGTAGTAGTGCGGACGCATGCCACCCTGGAACATGGCGTTGCGGTTGTACAGCAGGTGATGCGCGGTAATCGTGGCGGCGACATTGGCCGGTGCTTGCCGGACGAACTCGGCGGCCTGGCGGGTGGTGATGTGCTCCAGCACCACTTTCAGGTTCGGCAGGCGGTGCAGCAGTGGAGCCAGCACGCGATCAATGAAAACCGCCTCGCGATCGAAAATATCGACCGCCGGATCGGTGACTTCGCCATGCAGCAGCAAGGGCATGCCGATTTCCTGCATGATTTCCAGCACGCCCTGGACCTTGTGGATGTCGCTGACCCCGGAATCCGAGTTGGTGGTCGCCCCGGCCGGGTAATACTTCACCGCCTGGACGATGCCGCTGGCATGCGCCTGCGCCACATCCGCCGGGTCGGTGTTGTCGGTCAGGTACAAGGTCATCAGTGGCTCGAACCGCATGTCGGCGGGCAGCGCCGCCAGGATTCGCTCGCGGTAGGCTCGCGCATCGGCCAGCGTGCGCACCGGCGGTTTGAGGTTGGGCATCACGATGGCGCGCGCGAATTGTCGCGCGGTATCCGGCAGCACGGCGGCGAGCAGGTCGCCATCACGCAGATGCAGGTGCCAGTCGTCGGGACGGATCAGGGTGAGAGTCGTCATGGTCATGTCTCATGTTTGAGTGTCAACGCCAGTTCATACAAGGCATTCTTGCGCCCGCCAGTGATGCGCGCGGCGAGGTGGGCAGCCTGCTTGAGCGGCAATTCTTCAAGCAGGATTTCCAGCACGCGACGCTGCTCGACATCGCCGGCGTCGCTCTCGATGGCGCTGAGTGGGCTGATCACCAGCACGAACTCGCCGCGCCGATGGTTGTCGTCTGCCGCCAGCCAGGCTGGCGCTTGCGCCAGCGGACAGGCATGCAGTTGCTCGAATTTCTTGGTCAGTTCGCGGGCCAGCAGCAGCGTGCGTTCGCCGCCCAGCACCGCCAGCAGATCGGCGATGGTTTCCTCGATGCGGTGCGGCGCTTCATAGAACACCAGCGCCTCGGGTCGGCTCGCCAGTTGTTGCAGTGTCTTGCGCCGCGCCGCCGGCTTGGCCGGCAGGAAACCGTAGAACAGCCAGGCACCCTCGATGCCGGCCACCGACAGCGCCGTCGCCACGGCGCTTGGGCCGGGAATCGGGGTGATCTCGAAGCCGGCGGCGCGCACCAGATTGACCAGACGCGCGCCGGGATCGGAAATACCCGGCGTGCCGGCGTCCGAAACGTAGGCGACACTTTTGCCGTCGCGCAGCGCTTCGATCAGCCGCGCGGCAGCGGCTGGCTCATTATGGTCATGCAACGGCGTCAATTTTCCGGCCTGAATCTGCTGGGTGTTGAGCAGGCCCTGGGTAGTACGGGTGTCCTCCGCAGCGATGATGTCGGCGGTTTTCAGGACATCGAGGGCGCGCTGGCCAAGATCGCGCAGATTGCCGATCGGCGTGGCGACAATATGCAGGACGCCGGGTCGGGCCGGCTGGGTAGCATCGAACATGGTGGGCTGGAATCGAAAAAAGGCTGTTTTCGCCGGATACTGCGGGTAAACAGTTTAACCAAACGGGGAACCACGCATGAACAAACGGACGACTGATTACGGCAACGCAGCCGAGCAGACGGCAGCCGAGCATCTGTTGCGCCAGGGGCTGACCCTGGTCACGCGCAACTATCGGTGTCGCGGCGGCGAGATCGATTTGATCATGCGCGAGGGCTGCACGCTGGTATTCGTCGAGGTGCGGGCGCGCATGCGCGACGATTTCGGCGGCGCGGCGGCGAGCATCACCGTCACCAAGCAGGCGCGCATCATCCTGGCGGCGCGCCATTATCTGGCGCGCTACCGGATCGACGCGCCATGCCGTTTCGATGCCGTGCTGTTGCAGGCCGGACGGCTGCAATGGTTGCGGGCGGCGTTCGAGACGTAAGGGATTGCCCGACAGATGCCCGCTGACGCTTGGCTATAATCCATCCCGCCACTTTTCGATGAGCCGCGTTTCCCTTCATGCCTCACCAGCAACGCATCCACGATCAATTCCAGGCCAGCATCCATACCCTGGTCGATGCGGTCGATCTGCTCTCCGAGCCGATTGCCCGTTCGGCGGATCTGATCACCAACAGCCTGATGCATGAAGGCAAGATACTGTCTTGCGGCAACGCTGCGTGCGGCCTGTACGCGCAATATGCGGCGGCCATTCTGACCGACAGACTGGATCGGGAGCGTCCCGGCCTGGCGGCCATCGCACTGTCCGGCTGCGCCGCTGCGGACATCTCGCATGACCCGACCGACCCCGCGTTCGCGCGGCAGATATCGGCATTGGGTCATGGTGGCGACGTGCTGCTGGCGATTTCGACTTTCGGCCATGCGCCGGCAATTCTCGCAGCGGTCCGCGTCGCGCAAAGCCGCGGCATGATCGTGATAGCGCTGGTCGGCAGCGAAGGCGGCGAACTGGCGGAAATTCTGCGTGAGCAGGATGTACTGATTTGCGCGCCGGCCGACTCGCCGGCGCGTATCCATGAAACACTGTTACTCGCCATTCACTGCCTGTGCGATGGCATCGACTATTTATTGCTAGGAGCCTGACCCATGAATAACTCACTTTTACGCAAGCTGCTGATGCCGACGCTGCTCTTGTCGGCCAGTCTGAGTGTCATCTCGCTGAGCGGCTGTGTGCCCATCGTCGCAGGCGGCATCGGTGCCGGCATCCTGATGGCGGAAGATCGCCGCACCAGCGGCACCTATCTGATGGACGAAGAGATCGAGTTGAAGACCTCCAACCGGGTGCGCGAGCAGTACGGCGACAACACACGGGTCAGCGCCACCAGTTTCAACCGCCGGGTCTTGTTGACCGGCGCCGTGCCAGATGCCGAGGTACGCGCCAAGGTCGAGGCCATGGCTCTGGCGGTGCCGAATGTGCGCGTGGTGCAGAACGAGTTGAGCGTCGGCCCGGTCAGCACCTTTACCGCACGCACCAACGACGGCTATATCACCACCAAAGTCAAGGCGCGCTTTATTGATGACCAGCGTTTCAACGCACATCACGTGAAAGTCGTTACCGAGGCCGGAACTGTTTATCTGATGGGGTTGGTCAAACGCGAGGAAGCCGATGCCGCCGCCGAAGTCGCGGCGCGAACCAGTGGTGTTGGCAAAGTGGTCAAGGTCTTGGAATATATGGATTGACCCTCGCATCGGGGTGTTGCGGAACTTAACCAGGAGGAGACGAACATGAAAATTCATGCTGCGGCGCTGTCCGCTCTGCTGGGCTTCGCGGTGACCTGCAATGTCTCGCCGGTGATCGCGGCGGAGGTCAACATCACGCATGGCCTCGCGTCGATAGAGGTGTTGCATCACGGCAAGCCGGTAAAGATCGAACGCAACCCGGATACCGACAACATGCTCGACCCCGACTTTTCGCTGACCTCTCGCCCCTGTCCGCCGTTCTGCATCCAGCCGATGAACCTTGGTCCGGGCGTGGAAACGATCGGCGAACTGGAAATGCTGGACTACCTGAAACGGCTGGGCCAGGATGCCAGTCTGCTGGTCATCGACTCGCGCGACGGCGATTGGCCGCAGCGCTCAGGCATCATCCCCGGCGCCGTACTTCTGCCCTGGCAGGAACTGCATCCGGCGCACAGCGACCTGGAAAAAATCGCCGAAATCCTGATCTTCCGATTCGGCGCCGTGCGACTGGGCGGGTTGTGGAATTTCGAGAATGCCAAGACTCTGGTGATGTACTGCAACGGTCCCTGGTGCGGCCAGTCGCCCACCAATATCAAGCAATTGATCGCCTTGGGTTATCCTGCACACAAGCTCAAGTGGTATCGTGGCGGGGTACAGGACTGGAAAATGTTGGGCCTGACCACCGTCGCACCGAAGTGAAATTTGATTGAACGCTTTACTCACAAAAGGAAGCCGCAAATGAAAAAAGTCCTAGTCGCCGCAATTTCCCTGGCGCTTGCCCTGCCCGCTCTCCCCGCCCTTGCCCAGCAAGCCGTCAATCCCTACTTGGCCAATGTTCCGCTTTCCGCCGGGCCGATCACCTTGCCGATTTCTCCCGCCGGTCGCGGCATGCGCCCGTATGAAATGTCCAAACCGGTGTCGCCGGAAGAGAAGAACAAGCTGATGAAGCAGATCATGCCGATGATGGGCTTGGTCAAGAGCATGGACGTCAAGGATGTGATGAACTTGATGGCCATCAAATATCAGGCCAAACCGGGCCTGTCATTTGACGACGTCAAGCAGTCCATGGAACTCTCGGCCAACAAGCTGAACTTCAAGAAAGTCGGCGAGAGCCCGATGTGGAAAGATATCCAGGCTGTATTGGGCGACATGAATGCGCCGCGCATGGAGGTGTACCACTACTGCGACATCGCCGCCGGCCGTGAAATTCTGATGTACGCGCCGGAGTCGATAGTCTATCTGCCGTGCCGCATTGCGATCATGGAAGATGCCGACAAGAACATCTGGGTCTTGACCCTCGACTGGAACACCTCCTGGCTGGACTCCCTGTCCGGCAAGATGGGCGCGCCCGACAAACTGATGGAATATGCTGCCGACATCCGCGACAAGATGGACGTCATCATGCGCGCAGCGGCAGACGGTGACCTGTAATACCCGCATGATTTGAAAAATCGGGAAACCCGGCTTCCAGCGGGTTTCCCTTTTTTTCGCGCGTCAAACCGCGTAGTTGCGAATCACCGCAACCAATTCCGCAAAGCACCCATCCAAGGCAACTCGTAATGCCGATGCTCGCTCGAGTTTCGGCCAGTCATCCACCCGCAGGAGACATGCATGAAACGCCTCAATTCCTTGTTGATTCTCGCCCTCGCCGGCACCTCGCAACCACTGCTGGCGCAGGTCAATCCGCTGTCCTTGCTGGCGCCAACCCAGAATTCGCCGTGGTCCGGCAGTTATGGCAACATCTCCAGTCCATTCGGACTCGGCGCGCTGAATCCGCTCAATCCGCTCAACAGCCTCAACCCATTGAGCCCGTGGAACAGTTACGGCGGAATGTCCAACCCGGTGCTGAGTCTGGGTGCGCTCGGCGCGATCAATGCGCTGACGCCCAACATCCTGCCCGGCAACAACGCCTATTCAAACAACCCCTTCGCCGGCAATCCTTATGCCCGGCCGCAACAGCCGTTCGGCGCACCGGGTTTCAGTCCGTCGCAGCCGTCTTTTCCCAACATGCCGTTTGCCGCGCAACAGCCGATGATGCCGGGTGGATATTACCCAGCACAGCAGCAAAGTTACCCCTTCATGCCCTTCGGCGCACCCCAGCAACAGCAACCCGCCTATCCGAATTTCTTCGGCGCACCGCAAGCAGTTCCGCAGCAGCAACCCGGTCTGCAGAACTTCTTCGGCCTGCTGCCGCCTCCGCAGCAGGTGGCGCCGCAACCGCAACCGCGACCGCCGCAGCCTGCCTCAATTCTCGCGCCGTTCCAGATGCAACAAGCACCGCAAACGCAAGCACCCGCCGCGCCGAAAGTAGCGCCGCAAGCGGCGCCAACGGCCACACAGCCGCCGGTCAGTTTGCCGTTCTTCCCGTTCGCGACGCAACCTTTGCCAGCCGTGACGTCGGCCGCTCCGCCGCCGAAAGCACCATCAGCGACGGCTCCCGCGCCGGTTTTCGACGCCAGCAAAACGGCTGCGCCGCAGGCGCTGCCGCTGAACGCGTTTCCGTTTTTCTACTTTGCGCCGCAAAACATGCCCGCCGCCACGCCGCAAGCCGGACCAACGCCAGTCGCCCCGCCGCCCGGCGAGACCGGCACCGCCACGCCGCTACCGCCGCTGGACCCGGCCGCATTCATGCAGATGTACATGAATCCAGGCAAATAGCACGCGACTGAGCAAGACAACATGAAGGGCGCCGCAAGGCGCCCTTCATCATTCAGAGCGGCATGTCGTAATCGATTATCAGCGGCGCATGATCGGAAAACCGCTCTGCCTTGTAGACACTGGCGGCTCGCGCCCTGGCGGCGATGCCGGGCGTGGCAATCTGGTAGTCGATCCGCCAGCCCACGTTCTTTGCCCAGGCCTGGCCGCGGTTGCTCCACCAGGTATAAGCCTCACCTTCGTGCTCGGGGTAAAGCCGGCGATAGACATCGACCAGGCCGACGCGTTCGAACAGGTCGCTCATCCAGGCGCGTTCTTCAGGCAGGAAGCCGGAATTTTTCAGATTGCCTTTCCAGTTCTTCAAATCGATTTCCCGGTGCGCGATATTCCAGTCGCCACACAGAATGAATTCGCGGCCGCTGTTGGCGAGCGCCTCCAGACGGGGCAGAAAACGTTGCATGAAGGCGAATTTGGCGGCCTGGCGTTCTTCGCCGGATGAGCCGGAGGGCAGGTAAAGAGAGACCACCGAGAGATCACCGAATACGGCTTCGATGTATCGCCCCTCCGAGTCGATGTCGGGGATGCCGAGCCCCTCGATGATCTGGTCGGGTTGTCGGCGCGAGTAGATGCCGACACCGCTGTAACCCTTTTTTTCCGCATAGTGGAAATAACCATACAATTCAGGCGGATTAAGCATTTCCAGACTCAGGTCGGTGGCTTGCGCCTTGAGTTCCTGCAAACAAACCAGATCGGCTTGCCGTGTTTGCAGCCAGGCATAAACGCCTTTACTGGCAGCGGAGCGGATTCCGTTAAGATTCAGGCTGATGACACGCATATGGCAAAGGTTTTCCGTGCAGAGCTTTAAACAAGAATTTCTCGATTTCGCCATTCGCCAGCAGGTTTTGCTGTTTGGCGAGTTCAAGACCAAGGCTGGACGCTTGAGTCCGTATTTCTTCAACGCCGGACTGTTCAACGATGGCCTGGCACTGAAGCAACTCGGCGAATTCTACGCCAGCGCCATCAGCGCTTCCGGGCTGGAATTCGACGGGCTGTTCGGCCCCGCATACAAGGGCATTCCGTTGGCCGCTTCACTGGCGGTCGCGTTCGCGGCATCCGGCCGCAATGTGCCGTTCAGTTACAACCGCAAGGAAGTCAAGGATCATGGCGAAGGCGGCAACATCGTTGGTGCTCCGCTTGCCGGTCGTGTGCTGATCGTCGACGATGTCATTTCAGCGGGCACTTCGGTGCGCGAATCGGTCGAATTGATTCGCGCCGCCGGCGCTACGCCCTGCGGCGTGGCCATTGCGCTGGATCGCATGGAGCGTGGTCTGGGAGAACTGTCGGCGGTGCAGGAAGTCAGCCGCGACTACGCCATTCCAGTGATCGGCATCGTCAATCTCGACGATCTCGTTCATTATCTGCACGCCAAACCGGAATGGCATGCGACCCTGACCGCGATCCGGAATTATCGTGATCGGTATGGTGTTCGAGACTGATGGAACTTCGTCAACCAGTCACCGTCGGAGAATCGAATCACCTTGCCAGGATTCGGATAAAGCCGGATTCATGGTGTTACAACGAAGCATTTTTGGTCACAGGAACAGACTTGTGTCGAGTTTGATGATGCGATCAAAGCTATGGCTGTTACTGCCTGTAGCGCTGCATCTGGTCATCGCCGAGCCGGCGCTGGCGAAGACTTATCGTTGGGTCGACCAACATGGCAAGGTGCAGTACAGCGATGTGATGCCGCCCAGCCAAGCAGGCAAGGGTCATGTCGAACTGGACAAACAGGGGCGCGTGGTCAAGGAAGTGCAGCGCTCCCGGATTTCACCCGAGGAACGTCAACATCAGCTCGACACGGCGTCGCGCCAACAAGCGGAACAGCGCAAACAGGTCGAGCAACGTCGACGCGACATGGCACTACTGTCGACCTATGCCAACGAGAAGGAAATCGTGTTGGCGCGGGATCGCGCCATTGAACTGGAAAGCCTGAATATTCGCGGGCTGCAGACTCGCCTGGACAGAGCCGCTGAAAAACTGGCGGAAGCCAATGCACAATTGGGCCGTTTCAGCGCTGCCGGCAAGGCGTCGCCAGCCGGTGTGCTGCAGATGCGTAGCGAAGCGCAACGCGAACTGGCGCAGATCAGCCTGGCCATGGAACAACGTACCCAAGCGGTCGAAGCCATCCACCAACGTTTCGAGGAAGATCACCAGCGATTCCTCGAATTGCAATCATCTAAGCGCTGAGCTTCTGCCGCAGTAGGTCGTTGACCTGTTGCGGATTGGCTTTTCCCTTGCTGGCCTTCATCACCTGGCCAACCAGTGCGTTGAAGGCTTTTTCCTTGCCGGCACGGAATTCTTCGACAGATTTGACGTTGGCGGCCATGACCTCGTTGATGATCTTCTCGATCTCGCCGCTATCGGAAACCTGCTTCAGGCCTTTCGCTTCGATGATGACATCGGCATCGCCTTCGCCAGCCCACATCGCCTCGAACACCTGCTTGGCGAGCTTGCCGGACAACGTACCATCCTGAATCCGCGCCAGCAGGCCGGCCAGTTGCACCGCGCTGATGCGGCAGTCGGCAATATCCAGGCTTTCCTTGTTCAAGGTGGCCGAAACATCGCCCATCACCCAGTTGGCGACCAGTTTGGCGTCCGGTCTGCCCAACCCCGCCACCACCGCCTCGAAATATTCGGCGAGCGCACGCGACCCGGTCAGCGTCGCGGCATCGTAGGCGGACAGATTCCATTCGTCCTGATAACGCGCCTGCTTTTGCTGCGGCAACTCCGGCAGACTGGCGCGCACCTGTTCGATCCAGTCTTCCTCCAGCTTCACCGGCAACAGATCGGGATCAGGGAAATAACGGTAGTCGTGCGCGTCTTCCTTGCTGCGCATGGCGCGTGTCTCGCCGGTGTCCGGGTCGAACAGCACGGTGGCCTGCTGAATCTTGTGACCGTCCTCGATCTGCTCGATCTGCCAGCGAATCTCGTAGTTGATCGCCTGTTCCAGAAAGCGGAACGAGTTGAGGTTCTTGATCTCGCGCCGGGTGCCGAATTCCGCTTGTCCGACCGACCGCACCGAGACATTGGCATCGACCCGGAAACTGCCTTCCTGCATGTTGCCGTCGCAAGTACCGATCCAGGTCACCAGCGTGTGCAGCGCCTTGGCGTAGGCCACCGCTTCCCTGGCCGAACGCATGTCCGGCTCTGAGACAATCTCCAGCAACGGCGTGCCGGCGCGATTGAGGTCGATACCGGTCATGCCGTGGAAATCTTCGTGCAGCGACTTGCCGGCGTCTTCTTCCAGATGGGCGCGCGTGATGCGGATGGTTTTCTCGTAGAGATCGCTGCCGCTGCCGACCTGTACCGTCAGTTCACCGCCCTCGACGATCGGCATAGCGAACTGGCTGATCTGATAGCCCTTGGGCAAGTCCGGGTAGAAGTAATTCTTGCGGTCGAAACTGTTGATCCGGTTCAGCCTGGCGCCAATCGCCAGGCCGAAGCGGATGCCGCATTCCACCGCACCCTTGTTCAGCACCGGCAACACGCCGGGCAAGGCGATATCGACCTGGCAGGCTTGCGTGTTGGGCTCGGCGCCAAAGGCGATGGACGCACCGGAGAAGATTTTCGATTGTGTGGTGAGCTGGGTATGCACTTCCAGCCCGATGACGGTTTCCCATTGCATATCAGGTCTCCTGCCGGGCCGCCCTAAAGGAGGCCTGAGCCCCCTCTGGGGGCAGTAAACGAAGTGAGCGTGGGGGTCGTTTCATCTCAAATTCCTTGCGGTGTGCGCGTGTGCCAGTCGGTTGCCAGTTGATACTGGTGCGCCACGCCCAGCATTCTTGCTTCGTCAAAATAATTGCCGATCAGTTGCAAGCCAATCGGCAAGCCCTGTGCATCGAAACCGCACGGCAAAGACATGCCGGGCAAACCGGCCAGGTTGACGGCGATGGTGTAGATGTCGGACAGATACATCTCCACCGGATCGGCGGTTTTCTCGCCCAGCCTGAACGCGGTGGACGGCGCGGTCGGTCCGAGAATCACGTCGCATTGTTTGAAGGCGTCGGTGAAATCGTTGGCGATCAGGCGGCGCAATTTCTGCGCCTGGATGTAATAGGCATCGTAATAGCCGTGCGACAACACATAGGCACCGATCATGATGCGGCGTTTGACTTCGCCGCCGAAACCTTCGGCGCGGGTCTTTTCATACATATCGGTGAGGTCGCCGTATTCCGGCGTGCGATAACCGTAGCGTACGCCGTCGAAGCGCGACAGATTGCTGGAAGCTTCCGCTGGCGCCAGCACATAGTAGGCAGCCACCGACAACTTGGAATTGGGCAGCCCGACTTCCACGGTTTGCGCGCCCAACGCGTGCAACTGGGCGATGGCCGCGTCCACCGCCTTGGCGGTATCGCCAACCAGACCCGAGCCGAAGAATTCGCGCGGCAGACCGATCTTCAGACCGGCCAGCGGCAGATTCAGGCTGCGCGTGTAATCCTCCTTCGGGCGATCCAGGCTGGTCGAATCACGCGTATCGAAGCCGGCCATGACATTGAGCAGCAGACCGCAATCCTCGGCGGTCTGCGCCATTGGCCCGGCCTGGTCGAGGCTGGAAGCAAAGGCGATCATGCCGTAGCGCGATACCACGCCATAGGTCGGTTTCAGACCGGTGATGCCGCACAGCGCCGCCGGCTGACGAATCGAGCCGCCGGTATCGGTACCGGTGGCGGCCGGCGCCAGACGCGCTGCGACGCAGGCGGCGCTGCCACCGGAGGAGCCGCCGGGCACGCGTTCAGTATCCCAGGGGTTGCGCACCGGGCCGTAGAAACTGGTTTCGTTGGACGAACCCATGGCGAACTCGTCCATGTTGGTCTTGCCCAGACACGGCATGCCGGCTGCCTTGAACTGCTCGATGACGTGCGCGTCGTAAGGCGACACGAAATTCGACAGCATCTTCGAACCGCAGGTGGTCAACCAGCCCTCGGCGCAGAAGATGTCCTTGTGCGCGACCGGCACGCCGGTCAGCACGCCGCTTTGGCCGGCGGCGCGCAAGGCGTCGGCGGCGCGCGCCTCAATCAGCGTCCTGTCGGCATCGACGCTGATGAAGGCGTTGAGTGTCGGGTTCCTGCGCTGAATACGATCCAGATAATCCTTGCAGAGTTCGACGCTGGACGCTTTGCCTTCGCTGAGAAGGTTGGAGAGTTGTTTGATCGTGTCGGTCATGGTCTTGGGCATGAGGGGCATGGGTCAAGGTGCATGGGCCATGTGGGGCTTACCCATGCCTCTTGCCCCATTCCGCATTGATTATTCGATGACTTTCGGAACCAGATAAAGTCCGTTCTCGGTCTGCGGCGCGATCGCCTGATAATCGCCGCGACGGTCGGTTTCGCTGACCGTGTCGGCGCGCAAGCGCTGAAACAGATCCTGGGCATGCGACATCGGCTCGATGCCGGCGGTATCCACCGCCTGCATTTCTTCGATCAAACCGAAGATGCCGTTCAATTGCGCCTGATATGCGGTGACTTCGCCGTTATCGACCCGTATCCGGGCCAGTTTGGCGATACGTTTGACGTCTTCCGATGAAAGCAACATGAAATACCTGTGTCCTTGGCCCCCGACTTTGCTGTGGAGACCTTATTGCATAAGGCTTGGTAGGTTATCATATGCAGCTATTTTTCCGACCCTCGAGACCCTTACATGTTCGGACTACTCCGCGGCTACTTTTCCACTGATCTGGCTATCGATCTGGGAACCGCCAATACTCTTATTTATGTTCGCGGCCGCGGCATCGTACTGAACGAGCCCTCGGTCGTCGCCATCCGTCAGGAAGGCCTGACCGGCAAGAAAACCATCCAGGCCGTCGGCCTCGAAGCCAAGATGATGCTCGGCCGCACGCCAGGCAACATCCAGGCGATCCGGCCGATGAAGGACGGGGTGATCGCCGACTTCAACGTCACCGAACAGATGCTCAAATTCTTCATCAAGAAGGTGCATCCCAAACAGATGTTCCACCCGAGTCCGCGCATCATCATCTGTGTGCCTTCCGGTGCAACCCAGGTCGAGCGCCGCGCGATCCGCGAATCGGCAATCGGCGCCGGCGCGCGCCAGGTCTACCTGATCGAAGAGCCGATGGCGGCGGCAATCGGCGCCGGCATGCCGGTGGCGGAGGCGACCGGCTCGATGGTGGTCGATATCGGCGGCGGCACCACCGAGGTGGGCGTCATTTCACTCGGCGGCATGGTCTATTCCACTTCGGTGCGGGTCGGCGGCGACAAGTTCGACGAAGCCATCATCAACTACATCCGTCGCAACTACGGCATGCTGATCGGCGAAGCCACTTCCGAAATGATCAAGAAGGAGATGGGCTCGGCGTTTCCCGGCTCGGAAGTTCGCGAAATGGAAGTCAAGGGCCGCAACATGGCCGAAGGCATTCCGCGCAGTTTCACCATCACCAGCAACGAAATTCTCGAAGCGCTCACCGATCCGCTCAACACCATCGTCTCGGCGGTCAAATCAGCGCTCGAACAGACGCCTCCGGAACTCGGCGCCGACATTGCCGACAAGGGCATGGTACTGACCGGCGGTGGTGCGCTGTTGCGTGATCTGGACCGCTTGCTGATGGAAGAAACCGGCCTGCCGGTAATCGTCGCCGAAGACCCGCTGTCGTGTGTCGTACGCGGCTCCGGGCGGGCACTGGAGGAGATGGATCGGCTGTCGACGGTGTTCACCAACGATTAAGGCTCGGGCAAGAGGCCAACCGCAAGTGGCAAGGTAAACCTTGAAACTTGCCGGCTGATTCCTCCCGCCCCCCGCTCCTTTATGTCTCGCGCCCCTCACGCCCCCCTGTTCGTCCGGGAGATGGGGCTGCCAGCCCGTTTCGGCCTGTACGTTCTGGTCTGCCTGCTGCTGCTCGCCATGGATGCGCGCTATTTCGCGCTATCGGGCGTGCGCGCCGGCATCAACGCCGTCATCCATCCCACCCAGATGGCTTTGGCGAAACCCTGGGAATGGTTGTATGGCGTAGGACGATTTTTTGTTTCACACGGGGAACTGGCCGCCGAGAACCAACGCCTTAAATACCAGCATGAACTGCTGGCGGCAGGCCTCAGCGATCGCGCAGCCATCAAAGCGGAAAACACCCAGTTGCGCGCGCTGATGGAATTGCCGGCCCGCGAAGGCTTCACCATGGTGCCCAGTGAAATCATCGAAACCTCGACCGACCCGTTCTCGCGCAAGATCATCATCAATCGCGGCGAGCGCCATGGCATCGCGGCAGGCTGGCCGGTGGTCGACGCCAACGGCCTGGTCGGCCAGGTGACGCGGGTGTATCCATGGAGCTCGGAAGTCTCTTTGCTGACCGATCGCAGCCAGGGCGCGCCGGTGCAAAACATGCGCAACGGTTTGCGCATCATCATTTTTGGGCAGGGCTCCGACAATCGTCTGGAAGTGCGCTTTCTCGACATGCATGCCGACCTGCAACCCGGCGATCTGCTCTATACCTCGGGCATCGACGGCATCTATCCGGCCGGCGTACCGGTGGCGCGGGTGATCAAGATCGAGCCGCCGCATCACACGCCGTTCGCACGCGCGCTTTGCCAACCGCTGGGCGGTGTCGGCCGGTATCGCCATATTGCGGTCATGAAGCCGGATCGTTCGGCGGCTGCGGTGACCAGGCAGCTAGGCACCGCCTCGAACAAGAAATCACCATGAACATCCCGCCGCTGTTGCCGCAAGGCGCCGAACTGACGCACCCGCCGACCCGCGCCAAGGTCTACATCAGCCTGCTGCTGGCCTTTTCGTTGACGCTGTTGCCCTGGATGGAGCAAATACGCTGGCTGGTGCCGGATTTCACATTGATGTTGCTGCTGTACTGGAACATCCGCGCGCCACGTCTGGCCGGCATCGGCATGGCGTTCAGCCTGGGCCTGCTCACCGATGTCGCGCGCGGCGTGCTGTTCGGCCTGAATGCACTGGCCTATTGCGCCGCCACCTTCATCGTGCTGCTGGTGCAACGCCGCCTGGAAGGTTTCGACACGCCGCGTCAGACGCTGCAACTTTCGCCGATCCTGCTCGGCAAGGAAGCGCTGGTACTGACTCTGGGCCTGATGATGGGGCGTGCAGACGCCGATTGGCGCTGGCTGGCCGCCGGCCTGACGGCGGCGCTGCTGTGGCCGGCGCTGGCCTGGCTGGTCGACCGGATCACCCAGCAAGAGCCGGCCAGCCGGCAAACCCCGCTGTAATTTCGCCCCGATCCGATGCTGCGGCTGATCAATCCGAAACAGGAATTCCTGCGTTATCGACGTCGCCTGGAAATTGCCGGCATTTTCGCCGCAGTTCTGTTTGTCGCCTTGTTCAGCCGCTTCATCTGGTTGCAGGTCGCGCAGTTCGACCGTTATCACGCGCTGGCGGAAAACAACCGCATCGCGCTGTTGCCGGCGCCTCCGTCGCGCGGCGTGATCTACGACCGGCACAACGTCGTGCTGGCGCACAACTTTTCAGCGAGTACGCTGGAAATCACGCCATCGAAAACCGGCAAGCTGGATGAAACCATCGATCAGTTGAGCGAGATCGTCAGCATTACCGCCGGCGACCGCAAACGCTTCAGGAAAATGCTTGCCGAGAGCAAAAACTTCGAGAGTATTCCGATACGCAACCTGCTCAGCGAAGAGGAAGCCGCACGTTTCGCGGTGAATCGCTATCGCTTTCCCGGCGTTGAAATGAAAGCGCGGCAATTTCGCCAATATCCGTTGGGCGATCCATTCGCACATGTCGTCGGGTATATCGGCAGGATAGGCGAGAAGGATCAGGAGCGGCTTCAGGAAGATGGCCGCATCGCCAATTACAAAGGCACCGACCACATCGGCAAGCTGGGTCTGGAAGCGCGTTACGAACATTGGCTGCACGGCCGAACCGGCATCGAGAAAGTCGAAACCGATTCCGGTGGACGCGCGGTCAGAACTCTGTCGCGCACACCGCCGGTAGCCGGCTACAACCTGCATCTGCATCTGGATGCCAAACTCCAGCAAATCGCCGAAAAGGTATTTGGCGACTTCCGCGGCGCTCTGGTTGCACTGGACCCGCGCGACGGCGGCGTCCTGGCCCTGGTTTCCAAGCCCGGCTTCGACCCCAACCTGTTTGTCGACGGCATCGATGTGCCAACCTGGCGGGAACTCAACGAATCACTCGACCGACCGCTGATCAACCGCGCCTTGCGCGGTGTCTACCCGCCAGGCTCCACGATCAAGCCATTCATGGGGCTGGCCGGACTCGAACTGGGTCTGCGCAAACCCGGCGACAGCATCGCCGACCCGGGCTATTTTTCGCTGCCCGGCAGCAGCCATCGTTACCGCGACTGGAAAAAGGACGGCCATGGCATCGTCGACCTGAAGCGCTCGATCGTGGTTTCCTGCGATACCTATTACTACGCTCTGGCGAATCAGATGGGTATCGAACGAATGGCCGAGTTCATGTCGCATTTCGGCTTCGGCAGGAAAACCGATATCGACCTTGACGGCGAGTTGTCCGGCCTGATGCCGACCCCGGCATGGAAGAAACGCCGCTTCAAGCAATCATGGTGGCCCGGAGAAACCGTGGTCGCCGGCATCGGCCAGGGCTATGTGCTGGCGACGCCGATGCAGTTGGCAGTTGCCACCATGGCACTGGCCAACGATGGCGTGGTCTACAAGCCGCAATTGCTGCGCGCCTGGCGTGATCCGTCGACCAACAAGATGGCCTACGCGGCGCCGCAGATAACCGAGCGCATCAAGTTGAACCCGGAGCACTTGCAACTGATCAAGGAAGCCATGATCGATGTCATGCTGCCCGGCGGCACCGCCGCGGTCGCCGGCGCCGGCACACCTTACCTGTTCGCCGGCAAGACCGGTACGGCGCAGGTGATCGGGATCAAACAAGGCGCGCGCTATATTGAAAGTCAGGTGCAATTGCGGCACCGAGACCATGCGCTGTTCGTCTCCTTCGCGCCAGCCGATGCCCCGAAAATCGTCATCGCGGTGATGGTCGAAAACGGCGGCCATGGCAGTTCGATTGCCGCCCCCATCGCGCGCAAGGTGACCGACTACTGGCTGCTCGGCAAACTGCCCGCCATCTACGAGCCGGTCGAGCCCGCCGCGGCGGAAATGGATGCGGAAGATGCCGAAACGGAACCCGCGCCAGCGGAAATCTCCCTGTCCGGCAACCCAGGCCCCACCACCACGCCATTACGGGAACGAGAACAGTGATCATCTTGCGCTGGATCAAACACTTGTTCGGCCACCTGGACGGCCCGATGATTGGTCTGCTGAGCCTGCTGCTGCTGACCAGCTTCGCCGTGGTATTCAGCGCCAGCGGTGAAAACAGCGACCGCCTGATTTCCCATCTGACCAATATCGGCGTGGCGCTCAGCGCCATGTTGCTGGTTTCGCACATCCCGCCGCAACGCTTGATGCAGTTCTCGCCGCCGGCTTTCATCATCGGCATCATCATGCTGCTGGGGGTGGAGTTGTTCGGCGTGCTGGTCAACGGCTCAAGGCGCTGGCTGGATCTGGGGGTTACGCGCATTCAGCCATCCGAACTGATGCGTCTGGCGGCGCCGATGATGCTGGCCTGGTTCTTCCATTACAAACAGGAAACGCTGCGCAGCCGCGACTTCGCCTTTGCCGGATTGCTGCTGGCGATTCCGGTTGCATTCATCGCCCGGCAACCCGATCTGGGCACCTCGTTGATGATTGCCGCCTCGGGTTTTTATGTGCTGTTCCTGGCCGGGTTGTCCTGGAAAGTCATGCTTGGCGCAGCCGTTGCCGCCGGTTCCGCGCTGCCTGTTGCCTGGCACTATCTGCTGCACGATTATCAGCGCCAGCGGGTGCTGACCCTGATCGACCCGAGCGCCGACCCGCTCGGCGCCGGCTACCACATTATCCAGTCCACCATCGCCGTCGGTTCCGGCGGCGTCGCCGGAAAAGGCTGGATGATGGGCACCCAGACGCATCTGGATTTCCTGCCCGAACGCAGCACCGATTTCATCTTCGCGGTATTTTCTGAAGAATTCGGCCTGATCGGCAACCTGTTCCTGCTATTGCTGTATGCCGCCATCATATGGCGCGGCTTGTACCTTGCCGCCAGCGCACCATCGTTGTTCGGACGACTGCTGTCGGGGGCCATTGTGCTGAACTTCTTCACCTACGCGTTCGTCAACATGGGCATGGTGTCCGGCATCCTGCCGGTGGTCGGCGTGCCGCTGCCGCTGGTCAGCTACGGTGGCACGGCGATGCTGACCGTATTGGTTGGATTTGGCATGGTGATGAGCTTCGCGACACATAAAAAGCTTGTAAAAACATAGCTTATACAGGCTACACTTACAGCGCTTTATCATGTTTATCCGCATTGAATGGGCGCCTCATGAAAACATTCCGTCCCGAACCATGCTTGCGGCGTGCGCTTCGACCCCGAACCGGCCCGTTGACCCTGGCTCTCGGCCTCACCGTCAGCTTGACGCTGGGTGGTTGCGCTGGCATCAATTCCAGGACCGCCGACAGTCAATCCGGATCGACGGCTGGCTCCGGTTCCGAACTCGCCAAAGCCGTCGTGCCGCCCTTCACCGGTGGCGGCTATTACAAAAACGACGGTCCGGGGGCCAATCCGCCCGCCAATCTGGATGACATTCCGGATGCAGTGCCGCAATTCGAACCGTTCCATCAACCCACCGGCAAGCCCTATCGCATCATGGGCAAGCGCTATGTCCCACTGCGCGACAACAAGGATTACAAGGCGCAAGGCCTGGCCTCCTGGTATGGCCGCAAGTTTCACGGCAACAGCACCGCGATTGGCGAACCTTACGACATGTATGCCATGTCGGCGGCGCACCCGACCTTGCCGCTGCCGAGTTATGCCCGAGTTACCAATCTGGAGAACGGCAAAAGCGTGGTGGTTCGCGTCAATGATCGGGGACCGTTCCACCCCGGCCGCATCATTGATCTTTCCTATACCGCCGCGCACAAGCTCGACATCTTGAGAGGCGTCACGCCGGTCGAAGTTGCGGCGGTGCTGCCGGAGACCGCGCCGACATCTTTTGCGGCGTTGTCCGACAGCGTCGCCCTGCCGCCACCCCCGACCCGGATACAGCCACCCGTGACACAGGCGGCCGAGACACATTCCACGGCAGCGATCTATCTGCAACTGGGTGCCTTTTCCAACCCTGCTTCGGCGGATGGCCTGATGGCACGCGTCAGCGCCAGACTGTCGAGCGCGTTTCCCGGCGTCATGCGACTGGAACATAACGGACTGCTGAAGGTCCAGGCCGGCCCCTTCGCTAGCGAAGCAGACGCCGGCCTGGCCGCCGCCGAGATCGAGCGCGACCTCGGCATCAAGGCATTCAAGGTGTGGGCCGAGCAAGCTGCAGCGGCGCCGGTGGCGCTTCCCGGAGCCCCCGGTCTGTACCTGCAACTCGCCGCCTTCGCCAACCCGGATGCCGCCACGGCGTTGGCCAACCGGGTGAAACAGCATTACGGAAATGAACTTCCCGGTGTGGATCAGATCAATTCCGGAAGTTTGTTCAAATTGCAGGCGGGTCCGTTTGCCTCCCCCGCCGCCGCCGAGCGTCTCGCCACGGCCTATTTGCAGGACTTCGGCGTCAAACCGTATCGCGTCAGCCGCTGATTCAGCCAATGCCCCCCATTGGCTGAAACTGGGCGGCCAGTTCCCTTAACACACAATCTTTTGATGGCTTGACCATGCTTTTTCGTATCCTGAACCTTCGTTTCGTTATTTGCTGGCTATCGCTTTTTTTCGCTGTCGTGTTGCCGGCTCACGCGACTTTGCCGGTGCCACCGGCCCCGCAGATCGATGCCCGCGCCTGGATATTGATCGATTTCGACAGCGGTCAGACGTTGGCCGAAAACAGTCCGGATAGCAAAGTCGAGCCCGCCTCGCTGACCAAGTTGATGACCGCCTATCTGGCGTTCAGCGCGATCAAGGAAGGCCGTCTGACCCTCAAGCAAACCCTGCCGGTATCTGAAAAAGCCTGGCGCGCCGAAGGCTCGCGGATGTTCCTCGACCCGAAGCAACCGGCTACCGTCGACAACCTGTTGAAGGGCGTCATCGTCCAGTCCGGCAATGATGCCTGCATCGTGATCGCCGAGGCGATTGCCGGTTCGGAAGAAGGCTTCGCCACGATGATGAACGCGATGGCCAAACGACTCGGCATGAACAATACCCGGTTCATGAACTCGACCGGCCTGCCGCATCCCGAGCATCTGACCACGGCGCGCGATCTTTCGCGTCTGGCGGCCGCGCTGATCCGCGACTTCCCCGAGTACTACACGATTTATTCGCTGAAGGAATTCGCCTACAACGGCATCACCCAACCCAATCGCAATCGTCTGCTGTTCATCGATCCGAGCGTCGACGGCTTCAAGACCGGTCATACCAACAGCGCCGGCTATTGCCTGATCGCCTCCGCCAAACGCGAGAATCGGCGTTTGCTGTCGGTTGTGCTGGGCGCAAAATCCGATATCGGGCGGGCGATGGAAAGCCAGAAACTGCTCAACTTCGGTTTCCAGTTTTTTGAAACCGTCAAACTCTATTCGACCAATGCCACGGTCACCAGTCTGCGCATCTACAAAGGCAAGGCCAGCGAGGTCAAAGCCGGTTTCCCGCACGATTTCCATGTCACCGTGCCGCGCGGCACCGGCAAGCGCATCCAGGCGCAGATGGTTTCCGAGCAACCGCTGCTGGCGCCGATCAAGCGCGGCCAGCGCCTCGGCACGCTGCGGCTGACGGTCGATGGCAAGCCCGTTGGCGAGTACCCGCTGCGAGCGCTGGAAAATGTGCCGGTTGCCGGCATACTCGGACGCGGCTGGGACAACATTTTGCTGATGTTCAAGTAAACCGACGCCGGCCGAACCCTGAGTTGCATGCCTACGGTCTATCTCAACGGCGAATTCCTGCCTCTCGAACAGGCCCGCATCCCGGTGATGGATCGCGGCTTCCTGTTCGGCGACGGCGTCTATGAGGTCATTCCGGTGTACGACCGCCAGACTTTTCGGCTGCACGAACACCTGTCCCGTCTGCAGCACAGCCTGGACGGCATTCGACTGTGCAATCCGCACAGCAGCGCCGAATGGGAAGCGCTGATCGACCGGATCGTCGCGCAGGCGGAATGGCCGGACCTGGGCGTCTATCTGCAAGTCACGCGCGGCCCCGGACCGCGCGACCACGCCTTCCCGCAAACCGCGCAGCCGACCGTGTTCATCCTGCCGATGCCACTTACGCCGCCCGCCGCCGAGGCGATCGAACAGGGCGTCAGCGCCATCACCGCGCAGGATATCCGCTGGCAGCGCTGCGATCTGAAGGTTACCGCCCTGCTGCCCAACGTCCTGCTGCGCCAGCAATCGGTTGACGCGGGATGTACCGAAACCCTGCTGCTGCGCGATGGATTTCTGCTGGAAGGTTCGGCCAGCAGCGCCTTCATCGTGCTCGATGGCGTGCTGTTGGCGCCCCCCAAATCCCGCCTGATCCTGCCTGGCATCACCTACGATGTGGTGCTGGAACTGGCCGCGAAAAACGGCATGCCGTATCAGGTCCGGGCGATAACGGAAGCCGAGTTGCGCTCCGCCGAGGAAATCTGGATCGCCTCCTCGACCAAGGAAGTCCTGGCGGTAACCCAGCTCGACGGCCAACCAGTTGGCAGCGGTCAACCAGGTCCGCTGTTTCGGCGCATGCACGCCGACTATCAAACATACAAACAGCAAGTCATGCGGCGCGCGGAGGTACGATGAGCGACATCGACCCGGCGCAAACGCTGCTCGAGTTTCCCTGCGAATTCCCGATCAAGATCATGGGCGAACGCCGCGACGATTTCGTCCGCGAGATGATTGCCATCGTGCAGCGTCACGCGCCCGATTTCGCCGCCGAAACCGTGGCCATGCGCGCCTCGTCCGGCGGCAAATACCTGTCCGTCACCTGCACCATACGCGCCACTTCGAAGCCGCAACTGGACGCGCTGTATCACGAACTGACCGCCCACCCGCTGGTGAAGGTCGCACTCTAACGTGATCGGTGCGATCCGCATCAAACGCCTGGGTCGGGTCGAATACCAGCCGACCTGGCAAGCCATGCAGGAATTCACCGCCACCCGCGGCAAGGACACCCCGGACGAAATCTGGCTGCTGGAACATCCTCCGGTCTTCACCCTCGGCATGGCCGGCAAGCGCGAACATCTGCTGGCCGACATCGGCATTCCGGTGGTCGCCATCGACCGCGGCGGCCAGATCACCTACCACGGACCGGGTCAGGTCGTGCTCTACCTGCTGCTCGACCTGAAACGACGCAGCTATGGCATCAAGGAACTGGTGCGCCGCATGGAGCAGGCAATCATCGACCTGTTGGCGGAATACCGTATCCAGGCGCAGCGTCAAGCCGGCGCGCCAGGCGTATATGTCGCCGGCGCCAAGATCGCAGCCCTCGGTTTACGCGTCAGGAACGGCTGCACCTACCACGGCCTGAGCCTGAACGTGGCGTTGGACCTGACGCCTTTCCAGGCGATCAATCCATGCGGCTATGCGGGCATGCCGGTCACTCAACTGACGGAACTTGGCGCAAAGGTCACGCCGCAGCAGGCCGGCGAAGCGCTGCTGGCCGGATTGATCGATCTGCTTGAAGCGTGATACCGCGAGTTCTAGCGAGCGCTTTTGAGCTGCGTCTCGGTTTGCTGGCGATCGCGCAACTCGCGCATTCGCGCATCGACGATGGACAAGGTATAGAAATCCGCTTTGCTCTGGCTTTGCGCCTGTCTGAGCTGCTCGATCGCCGCGCCGATGCGATCAGCCAGAACATAAGCTTCGGCCTGCGCAAGATGCGACTCGGCGCCTTGACCAAGCTGCTGGTGGGCCTCGGCCTTCAGCGAGAACAAGCGGGCATCGGAACTCCAGATGCGCTGCCGCTCGTCGAGAAACGTTAGCGCTTCGCGCCCCTGCCTGGCGCGCAACAAGGCCTTGACGTGCAGATAGGCAAGAGGCCGATAGGCGCTGTCGCGCGCCAATCCGGCGCTGGAAAAGCGGACCGCGGCGGCATGGTCACCGCGCGCCAATGCCAGCTCCGCTCGCGCCAGGTCCAGCAGCGGCGAAGGCTCGGCGAGCTTGATCGCGGCATCCAGCGCTTGTGCGGCCTGCTCGAGTTCACCGACCCGCATACTGGCTTGCGCCAGACCATACCAGGCCGCCGCTGACGGATGTTCCCGGGTGCGGACGTTGAATTCGCGCAACGCATCGCGCGCCTCGCCGGCGGCGGCCTCGACACGCGCGCGAACCAGGGTGAATTCCTGGCTATCGGCAACCTGACGGTAGGGAATCGCGGACAGACGATTCTGGATGTCGGCGATGCGTTCGTAGGTCATCGGATGGGTGCGCAAATACGATGGCGCATTGTTTTCATACAAGCGCCCCTGCGCCTGCAAGCGCTCGAAGAAGGTACCCATGCCTTGCGGGGCAAAGCCGGCAGCGGACAGTATCCGCAACCCCTCGCGATCCGCCTCGCGCTCATGCTCGCGGGTGAAATCGAGTTGATTCTGGATGCTCATCGCCTGGGTGGTGACGATCGCCGCCTGCGCCACCTCCGGATTCGAGCGGGCGGCCAGAATGGCGATCGCCAACGCCGCCAGCGATGCCAGGCCGTGGGATTTCTGTGCATCGACAATGCGCGCGATATGGCTTTGCGTGACGTGGGCGATTTCATGCGCCAGCACCCCCGCCAGTTCGGATTCGTTACGGGTCGCGGCAATCAATCCGGTATGCACGCCAATGAAACCGCCAGGTAGGGCAAAGGCATTGATGCTGGCATCGCGCACCGGAAACAACTCGAAGTGGCGGCCCGGATCCGGTGAGGCGGCGGTCAGACGCTCGCCCAATGTGTTGAGATATTCGTCCAGCACCGGATCGTCGAGAAAATCTGCGCTGTCGCGAATCTGCCGCATGATTTCCCGGCCGACACGATCTTCGTGCGCCTCGCTCAACGTAACCCGTGAAACTTCCCCCAAATCGGGCAACTCCAGCGCATGCGCCGGGAGGATCATGAATATCGCCAGAGCGATCAAACAAATTTTTTGCATGCGGCTATGATACTTGGCCTGTCAGTCAGTTCCTCAACCGGGAACCGGGCCGCGGATAATCTTCTCCCAGGAACCTGATCACCATGAACCATTTCACCCATTTCGATGAACAAGGCCGTGCGCTGATGGTCGGCGTCGCGGACAAGGCCGAAACCCGTCGTGTCGCCATCACCGTCGGCCGCATCACCATGCGTGTCGAAACCCTGGCGATGATCCGCGATGGCGCGGCCAAGAAAGGGGACGTACTCGGCGTAGCGCGCCTGGCCGGGATCATGGCCTCGAAACGCACCGCCGACCTGATTCCGCTGTGCCATCCGATCGCGCTGACCAAGGTTACCGTCGATTTCCGCATCGACGAAACGGCCAATGCGATTGAATGCAGGGCGATGGCCGAAACCGTCGGCCGCACCGGCGTCGAAATGGAGGCGTTGACTGCCGCCAGCGTCGCCCTGCTGACCATCTACGACATGTGCAAGGCGGTGGATCGCGGCATGGTCATCGACGGCGTGCGATTGATCGAAAAACTCGGTGGCAAATCCGGCCACTGGCAAGCCTGAACTCAAGAGACCACAGCATGAATACCGCCAGCGAATTGCACACCCCCTTTGTACACGATCTGAGCCCCGCGCAACTGCGGGCCTTGCAGGAAGACAACGCCCGCCAGGCCGATCTTGCGCGGCACTTCAACGACACCCTGTGCGATGGCCGGGCAGGACCGGAACTCGCACTGATCCCGGCCGGCGTTTTCAGTCAGGGCAATCCTGACGCCAATCGCGAATTCGGCGAACTCGTCCCGCGTCATGTCACCATCGAACGCGACTTCGCCATCGGCCGGTTCTGCGTCACCGCCGATGAATTCCAGCACTATGTCGATGCCGTCGGACATCGCTGGCCCGAGCATCTGGTGCGCACCGAAGGACGCCAGCCGGTCACCAACATCAGCCGCGACGATGCCGCTGGTTATCTCGCCTGGCTCTCCGAACAAACCGGCCATCACTACCGACTGCCGAGTGAAGCGGAATGGGAGTACGCGGCTCGTGCCGGCAGCGCCAGCCGCTATTGTTTCGGCGACGACCTCGGCTGCAGCGAAGCCAATACCGGCTCGTTCCAGATCGTCGGCCGCAGCATTCAAGGCTGGCGACGTTTTCTGCCGTTCTGCGCGCCGATGAACCAGGCCGTGGAAGTCGGCCTCTACCCCTCCAATATCTGGGGTCTGCACGACATGCATGGCAATGTCTGGGAATTCACCAGCGACTTGTGGCAAGGACAGGCCGATCCGAACAGCCCGGGCAAGACCGGGAAATGGTATGTCACCAAAGGCGGTTCATGGTTTGAATCGGCATGGCATGCCCGCTCCTGCGCGCGCAAACCGCGCTGGTTTGACGAACTCGATGTCAATCTCGGTTTCCGGGCTTTGCGCGAAATCCCTTAAAAGGATGCATATATATTTATAATCAATGGCTTATTGTTATTTTGGCAACGCCTGCTAAAGAGAAATAAGCCTGACCGTACAGGCGACTTCAATCTTGATCAGGAGTATTGCAATGCTCGATATCAACAAACTGGTGATGGCGGAAACCCTGGCACCGTGCGACGCGGATGCTTACCTGAACGATCTCGATACCTGGAACGAGGACATGGCGCGCAGTCTCGCCAAGGCGGAGGGCATCGAACTTTCCGAGGAACATCTCGACGTGATCTGCACACTGCGCGACCACTACGCGGAATGCGGCCCGGCCAACAATGCGCGTTCGGTACTACGGGCGCTGGAGGAGGTGTATCGCGACCAGGGCGGGCGTAAATTTCTTTACCGCCTGTTCCCGCGCGGCCCGATTACACAGGGTTGCCGCCTGGCCGGCCTGCCGACCCCTGACGGCAATGCCGATCCTTCATTCGGCAGCGTGCACTGAAGCGTCACAGCGATCCAACGTTTTATCGGGGGAGGCGCGCGCCCTGCGCCAATATCCCCCGAGACTCAGCTGAGATAATTGAACAGCGACAGGCCCGAAGTCAGCGCATACGCCCTGCTGATCGCCTCCAGCGTAGTTTGTCGGCTTTGCAGTTCGACAATGGCGGCGGCGGTGTCGGTCAGGGTGAGATCGCTCAAGGCGTTCTTTTCATTCAGCAGCAACGCCTGAGTCGTTGTGCGCAGATCTTCGATTTCAGTCAGCGAACCGGCGATCCGGTGTTGCACACGCTCAAGTTTTCGCATTGCGACATCAAGCACATCCCGATAACCCTTGAGGTCTGCCTCGGTCAGCACAGCCACACCGGTAGCGCCGACATTCAGCGGCAAGTTGATGATGGCATGTGCCAGATTCTCCAATACATCATGGCTGGCGCCGCCCTGCACCGGATCAACGATATTGGCATCGGTAAACAGAAAGACGTCGGCGAGATTGTCGTTGGCTTGAATATAGCGCCCGTTTTCGACTTCGACATTACGCGTACCGCCCGGCGCGGCAGTGCCGTTGTACTGGGTTGCGGAGACAGAGGGGGGGATATCCAGGCTGGTGTTGACGAACGGCACGCTGGCGGTTTCAAACCCGGCAAATATGCTGTTGCCGGATGGATCGCGGGTATTGAGCAGATCCAGCACTTGATTGAACACACCCTTCAATTGTTCGGCGTGGGTGTTGCGCAACGCCGAATCATACGCGGTGCTGATGCCTGCCAATAAAGCGTGCGCCTGGCCGAGAGCGGAATGCATTTCCTGGCTGACCAAGGTGGAGTAATTCAGATCGATTTCCACTTTGTCCTGGTTCGCCGCGAACTGGGTACGCAGGGCAATCCGATTACCCAGTTCCAACGCCTTGACTGCGCTGACCGGATCATCCTTGCCGGAAAGCAGACTCAGGCCGCCGGCAATCTGCTGATTCAGGCGCGCAATGGCGGATTGGTTGCCTTGAATCCCCGGCAGACTGATGTTGATATAGGTCATGGTATCGATGCGCATTTGATTCTCCTTGTTATCGTTGATTAGCGCAGGACACCGATCAACTCTTCGAACAGACTGGTGGCCACGCTCAAGGCTCTGGCAGAAGCCTGATAAGCCTGCTGGAAACGAATCAGATTGACCGCTTCCTCATCCAGATTGACCCCGGAAACCGACTGCTGCAATTGTATGGATTGACTGGTCATCAGCGAATACGCTGCTACGCTGATATCCGCCCCGGACGCGAGCGTAGCGGTGCGGGCCACAGCTTTAGCATAGGCGCTGTTGAACGAATCGCCACCGCCGACGCTGGTGGTCGCGGTTTGCAGCCCTGCGAGCAGCAAGGCATTCTGGTTGTTGCCGGGGCCGTCGGTGCTGCTCGAAGACGCCGCGATCCGATCCGGATCGGTCATGCCGGGAGCCAGTCCGATCAACCCGGCAGCGCCCTGGCTGGGGCGCAATAGCCAGCTGTCGCCGGCATTCGGGGTACCGGCACCGAGGTTCAATGTAAAGCCCTGCGCCACGCCCCCCAGAGTCGTCACCGCCGCGAGCGATGGATCGCTGGCGCTGACGCCATCCGCCATACGGGTCAAGGTGTAATTCACGCCATCGTAGGACAGTTCGTAATCGCCGGCGGCCAATTGCGTCGCATCGTTCAAGGTCGCGCTGATCGACAGCGTTCCGGTATTGCCGGTTCGCGCGGCTGGTTGCAGATTCTGCGAGAGAATTGCGATATCGCTGAAGAAGTTGCCACCGGCCACCCCGTCCAGGTCGAAACCGGCCTGATGTAGTCGATTGAACTCGGCAGCGAAACTCAGCGCCAACCGGTCAAGGTCCTGCATCGCCGGTTGCAGCACTGCCTCTCGGGCCGCCAGCAACCCGCCCAGACTGCCGCCGCTGACCAGTGAAGCGTCCAGCCTCAGCGTAACGCCGCCAATCAGGTTGAGCGCCGGCACATTGAATGCGGGGTTATCGGGATCGGTACTCACCGACATCTGGGTCACGCTGCTGCCGACCACCAGCGGTTGGCCGCTACCGATATACAGGTTGTAAGCACCGTCGTCCTGCTGAACCGTGGTGACATTGACCAATTTGTTCAGGTCGGCCACCAGTTGGTCGCGCTGATCGCGCAGATCGTTGGCCGGCTGGCCGGTGCCGGCCTCGAAGCCGGCAATCTTGCCGTTCAAATTGGCGATCTGGCCGGTATGAATGTTGATGGTGCTCACAGTCGAAGCGATCTCGATATTACTGTCGGAGCGAATACCGTTGAGCGAATCGGACAAGTTGTTGAAGCGCGATACCAGATTCCTGGCGGATGACAGCATCACCTGACGCGCGGCATCCGATGTCGGATCGCTGGCGACAGTTTGCGTGGCACTGAAAAATGCATCCAGCGCGCCGGTCAGGCCGGAATTGGAGTCGCTGAGCATCAGGTCGACCCGGCTGGCCTGTTTGGCGTATGCCTCGCTGCTCGACAGTTGCGTCTGATTCAGCAATACCTGGCTGTCCTGAAACTGACTGTACAAACTGCGCACCGTACTGACGCCGACACCCGAACCAAAGAACGCGGTGCCGTAATAGCCTGCGGTCTGCGCCTGAAATCCGACTTCCTGACGTCGATAGCCCGCGGTATTGACGTTGGCGATGTTGTGCTGGGCCGTGCTGATACCAGCTTGCGCGGCAGCCAGACCGCTAAGCGCTATGCCCAATACTCCTGTTGCCATGGCAACCTCCTGTTACCTTCACTAGCCCACGGCTTTCTGCCGTGGCATATTAGCCACCCGCCATCGCCACGCTGGCAATGACGGCCTTCAGTTTGCCGGCATAGGCCGGATCGGTGGCGTAGCCGCCGGCGGCCAGCCCCTGCGCGAATGCATTGCCATCGCCACTCAAGGCCTCGCCGTAGCGGGTTTTCAGCAATCTGGCGTAATCGGTGAAAGCGGCGCTGTAATCGTCGTAAGCGCGGAAACTTTGCTCCAGTTTCATCGGCAAGCCCTGGCGATACTCGGTGGTCAAGGTCTGCACTGCCGCGCCCGTCCAGCCAGTTCCAGCCTTGATGCCGAACAGATTGTGGCTGGCCGCACCGTCAGCACCACGAATCTCGCGCTGGCCCCATCCGGATTCCAGCGCCGCATGCGCCAGAATGAAGCGCGACGGCACGCCGGTTGCGGCTGCAGCTGCCTCTGCATGCGGCTGCATGGTTGCCAGGAATGCTTGTTTGCGACTCACACCAGCGGCGCTGGCGACCGTCTCGGTAACGGCTGCAGCAAACCTCGCCGCGCGCGGCAACTCGGTTGCGACGACGGGTATGCCGAATTCCGACCTAGCCTCGGCGGTCGATGCAGCGCCACTGGCGATCGGCAACGCGCCATTTGCCGCGGATGTCGCTTCGTTCAACGCACCCGCCATGCCGCGCGTTTCCATCGCCTTGACCATCATCTCGGCAAACCCCAGACCGCGCCCATTCGTCAGCTTGGCCGCCCATTGCTGGTCAAGCAGTTCGCGGTACAACTTGACGCCATCGCCGCCGCTGAGCGGGTCGTCTTCCTCGTTGAAGCGGGTCTCGCGCATGGTCTTCAACATCTGCGCCACCAGCAACGACTCGAACTGGCGCGCCGCCGAACGCAACGCCTCGGGATCGCCCGAGGCAGCACGGCCTTTCAGGGCTTGTGCATCCGCGACATCGACCGCCAGCCGTTCGCCTATCATCAGATCACCTCCAGCTCGGCCTTCAACGCACCGGACGCCTTCATCGCCTGCAGGATGGCCAGCAGGTCCTGCGGCGTCGCACCGATTGCGTTCAACGCCTGCACCACATCGTTGAGCGTCGCGGATGACGGCAACACCATCAATTCGCCTTTGTCGCTCTTGATCTGGACATCGGTCTGTTCAGTCACCACAGTCTGTCCGCCGGCCAAGGGATTGGGCTGCGAAACTTGCGCATCGGTATTGATGGTGACCGACAGATTGCCGTGCGCAATGGCGAACTTTTCGATGCTGACCAACTGGTTCATGACGATCGAACCGGTGCGCGGATTGATGATGACGCGCGGCATCGGCGTGCCGGGGTTGAGGTTGAGATTTTCCAGCCGGGACAGGAAAGCAACGCGTTCGCCGCTGTCCGCCGGGGCCTTGACACGCACCACACGCCCATCAAGGGCCTGCGCGGAACCCTTGCCGAATGCCCGTTCGACGGCATCCATCAGGCGGGTGGCGGTCGTGAAATCCGATTCACGCAATTCCAGATGCACATAGTCGCCTTGCCCCAACTGGGTCGGCACGCTGCGCTCGACGGTGGCGCCGGATGGAATCCGGCCGGCCGACAGGTGATTGATCTGCGTCCCGCCACCGGGACCGCTGGCGCCGGCGCCGGCGACCAGCAAATTGCCCTGGGCAAGAGCGTAAATCTGGCCATCCGCGCCCTTCAACGGGCTCATCAACAAGGTGCCGCCGCGCAGGCTCTTGGCGTTGCCCAGACTCGACACGGTGACGTCGAGTTGTTGCCCGGGACGCGCATAGGGCGGCATCACTGCGGTCAGGGTCACCGCCGCGACGTTCTTCGATTTGATCTGGTTGGCGTTCTGCTGCACGCCAAGCTGGCCGAGCAACGTGGCCATGCTCTGATTGGTCATCGCCAGACTGGAATCGCCGGTGCCGTCGAGTCCGACCACAATACCATAGCCGATCAGCGGATTCGAACGCACGCCCGCCATCGTGGCAATGTCCTTGACGCGCTCCGCCCAGACCGGAAGCGTCAGCGCCGACAGCAGCAGCAGGATCGTCAGGCGTCGCATGGTGGTTTTCATGTCGGACCTCTAGAACGGCAGGACATTCAGGAAAAATCGCGCCAGAAGACCGCCGAACTGGGCTTTGTCGAGACTCTGAGTGTTTTTCGATTCGAACTGTGCGTTCGCCAGTTGAGTCGAGTTGATGGTATTGGCGCTGGTGATCTGGCTCGGATTGACCACGCCGGCCAGACGGATGTATTCGGTATCACTGTTGATCGCCAACTGCTTTTCTCCCGACACCACCAGATGTCCGTTGGCCAGCACCTCGACCACGGTGACGGTGATCGAACCGGTGAAACTGTTGGAGTTGGTCTCGTTGTCCTTCAACTCCTGCTTGCTCGACGCGGCGGGCGAAAATTCGCTGGCCGGCACCAAGCCCTTGACGCCGAGCAGCGTCGGGCTGGGAATATTGATGGTGGCATTGGCCTTGCGCTCGTCGGTGGTTTCGGACTTGCGTTTGGCTTCGGTCCTTTCCACCAGATCGACGGTCAGGGTATCGCCGACGTAGCGCGCCTTGCGGTCTTCGAACAGGCTGATGCCTGGCCGGGTCTGGCTGGGGCCGGACTGGAAAATCGCACCGTTGTTGTTTGGCTCGGCGACCACCGCCTGCGGCCGCACGCTGAACGGCTGCTTGATTGCGGTGGCGGGCGGCGGCGTAGCGCATCCGGCCAGCAAAACCAGCAAGGGGATCAAGGCAATCGATGGGCTCATGTCGGTCTCCTGTCAGCGCGCTACAACTGCGTCAGACGCTGCAACATCTGGTCCGAAGTGGTGATCGCGCGCGAATTCATTTCGAAGGCGCGCTGGGCGATGATCATGTTGACCAGTTCTTCCGCCACGTTGACGTTGGAAGTTTCGATGAAACTCTGGTTCAGCACGCCCAAGCCGTTGGTTCCCGGGTTGTTGATCTGCGGCGCACCGGAGGCGGCGGTTTCGAGGTAGAGGTTCTCCCCCTGGCTTTGCAAACCCGCAGTATTGACGAAGGTTGCCAGTTGCAACTGGCCAAGCTCGGTCACCGTATTGGGATTGCCCGGCTGGGTGACGCTGACGATGCCATCCCGCGAAACGCTGACTACCAGCGTATCCAGGGGAATCTGGATGTTCGGCAATACCGGGTAACCGCTGGCGGTCACCAGCGTGCCCTGGCTGTCGACCTGGAACGATCCGTCGCGGGTGTAGGAGATGCCGCCGTCCGGCATCTGAATCTGGAAGAAGCCCCGGCCATTGATCGCCATATCCAGCGGATTGTTGGTCTGCTGCATGCTGCCCTGCTCATGGATGCGCTCGGTGGCCACGGTTCGGCTACCGACACCGAGCTGAAAACCCGATGGCAACTGGGTTTCCTGCGCGGACTGCGCGCCGGGCTGGCGAATGATCTGATACAGCAGGTCTTCGAAGATGGCGCGGCTTTTCTTGAAACCTGTGGTGGATACGTTGGCCAGGTTGTTGGAGACCACGTCGAGCTGGGTCTGCTGGGTTTCCAGACCGGTACGGGCAATATGCAGGGAGCGCAGCATGATGGTTCCTCGATCAGGTGGCCGTCAGCACTTTGTCGGCGCTGCGGTTGTTGTCCTCGGCGGCGCGGATCACCCGCATCTGCAATTCGAACTGACGGGCCAGACTGACCATGCTGACCATCGCTTCGGCGGGATTCACATTGCTGGTTTCCAGGGCGCCGGAAATCAGGGCGACATTCGCATCAGCCTCGGCGGGCTGACCCGACTTCAAGCGGAACAAGCCGTCTTCGCCGCGGATCAGATCGGCCTCCGGCGGGTTGACCAGTTTGATGCGACCACTGATCGCGACAGCATTCAGCCCCTGGCCGATCGGCACACTGGACACCGTGCCGTCGCGACCGATCAGAATGTCCTGATCCGGCGGCGTCGACAACGGTCCGGCATCGCCCAGCACGTTCAGGCCGTTGGTGGTTTGCATGATGCCGTTCTGGCTGACCTGCAGATGGCCCATGCGGGTGTAGGCCTCCTGGCCGGCGGCATCCTGCACCGCAATCCAGCCCGAGCCGCGCAGCGCCACATCCAGCGGGCGTCCGGTCTGCTGGATGGCACCCTGGGAAAAATCGCTGCGCGGCGTGGTTTCCAGCACGAAGGCCCGCGTCCGGGCGCCCTCGCCGACCACCGGCAAGGCGCGGAACACGTTCAATTCCTGCTTGAAGCCGTGGGTGGAGATATTCGCCAGGTTGTGCGACATCGCCGCCTGTTGCCGGGTCACCTCGCGGGCGCCGGTCATGGCGATGTAGATTACGCGGTCCATTCTGCTCTTCCGTCTCTTCGCATCCGCGCGTTAACGCAGGTTGACCAGCGTCTGCAGTATCGTGCTCTGCGCGGTGATGCTCTGCGCATTGGCCTGATAAAGACGTTGCGCAATGATCAGGTTGACCAGTTCGCTGGTCAGATCGGTATTGGAATCCTCGACCGAACCGGCTTGAATCAAGCCGGCGACACCCTCGCCCGGCTTGTTGATGGTTTCGGCGCCGGCATCGAGTGTCGCCACCCACTGACTTTGTCCAACCGGAATCATCGATTGCGGGTTGCGGAAGGTGACCAGCACCAATTGCTGCAACGGCTGATTGACGCCGTTGCTGTAGCGACCGGCAATGACCCCATCATCGCCGATGCTCAAGCCCACCAGATTGCCGCTCTGGAAACCGTTCTGGCTCACCGAATTGACACCGGAACCGCCAAAGTACTGACTGGAGCCGGTGAAGTTCATGTTGATCTCCAGGTCCAGCGCACCGGCAATAGTGATCGGCGCATTGGTCACGGACAAACCGTTGATCAGATTGCCGGTGGAAGAAAATACCATGGAATGCGTGCCGCCGGCGCCGCCCAGATCAATGCGATCCCCCGCCGGCAACAAACCGGCATCGGTGCCGTCCAGAAAACCATGCACCGTCCAGGTATTGGGTGCGGCGGCATCCTTGACGAAAAAGTAGAGCACCGTATGCTCGGTGCCCAGACTGTCATAGACCGACACCGAGGTGCTGTAGTTGTAACTGGCGGGGTCACCCGGGCTGAACGGGATCGGCGGTGTCAGCGAACCCGGGGCGACCGCAGCCGAATCCAGATTCACATTCAGGGACAAATCCGTCGTCGCCTGGGCATTGATACCCTCCAGATCGATCTGGATGTTGCCCAGATTACTGGTGCCGACCACCTTGAACGCGGAATCCAGCGTCAACTGGGTGTAACCGGTGACATTCTCGCCGGTGTTGGTGACCAGAAATCCATCCTTGTCGATCCGGAACTGTCCGCTGCGGGTGTAGGTATTGCCTGACTCGCCGCTCAAGCGGAAGAAACCGTTGCCGCTGATCGCCACGTCCAGCGGATTGTTGCTGACACTCAGCGCGCCCTGGGTGAATTGCTGTGCCACGGAAACCGTCTGGGCGCCCAGACCGGCCTGCAGATTATTGGCGCCAAAAGTCGCTGTGGCATACACATCGGAAAACTCGGTGCGACTGGCTTTGAAACCCACCGTACTGACGTTGGCGATGTTGTTGCTGATGACATCGAGATTTTTGGATGCGGCATTCAGTCCGCTCAAGCCTTGTTGAAAGCCCATTTCATCCGCTCCTTAGAAAATTTGACGAATCTGATCCAGGCCGCGCTCACCGAGACCATCGATCTCGACATCCAGATTGCTGCCGTTGAGCGAAACACTGAGCACGCCGCCCAGGGTGTACTGGGCTGCCGCCACCGTTGAAGCACCGGCATTGGCGGCAACGCTGAAGGTGTAATCACCCAGCGGCTGCGCAACGCCGGCGGTATTTGCACCATCCCAGGCAAAACGCACCAGACCCGCATCCTGACTACCCAGATCCAGCGTCTTCACCAACACGCCATTAGCGTCGAATACATTGATCTTGACGCTGTCGGCCGCGCTATCCAGTTCAACCGCCCCTGCAGCACCTGAAGCCCCGAGGATCAGCGCATCGCCTTCAGCCAACACCTGACGCCCGACCAGCGATGCACCCTGCAGGACCTGATTGGCCTTGAAATCAGCCACCAGGCCGGTCAGCGAGGCATTCATCTTGTTGATGCCTTCGACGGTCGACATCTGCGCCAACTGGGTGGTCAATTCGGCGTTTTCCATCGGATTCATCGGATCCTGGTTCTGCAACTGCGTCACCAGCAACTTGAGAAAGCGATCCGCCAACTCGGCGGTTGCATCGGTCGGCGCGGTCGCCGCCGTGCCATTCAAGCTGGCAACCAGACTGGCGGAGGACGAATTCTGAACAGCGTTTATGGACATGGCTCATGACTCCTAACTGGCCGCAACCGCCAGGGTGCGCTGCATCAGCGACTTGGTGGTAGCCATCACTTCGGCGTTGGTCTGATAGGAACGCGAGGCGGAAATCATGTTGACCATCTCCTCCACCGCATCGACATTGGGATAAGCGACGTAACCCTTGGGATCGGCAAGCGGATGCTTGGGGTCGTACACCATGCGCGACGGCGACTGATCCTCGACCACTTCGGTCATCCGCACGCCCTGCGCCCAGGGCGCGGATTTGTCCAGCGCCACAGCCTGAAACATCACCTGCTTGGCCTTGTAGCCTTCACCGGTCGAGGCATGCGCGGAATCGACATTGGCCAGATTCGAAGCCACCGCATTCAAGCGCATCGATTGCGCGGTGAGCGCGGACGCGGCAATCTGGAAAACAGTGTTGAGAGACATCGGAACCCCGCTTCAAGGATGAAAATTACTGTTGAGCGCCCATAGCCTGGCCCATACGCTTGAAGCTGGAGGCGGCGCGATCGAGCAGAAACTGGTAATGCAACGAGTTTTCGGTGAAATGCGCCCGCTCCACATTGAGATCGACGGTATTGCCGTCGAGACTGGGCTGCACGCTGGAGCGGAACTTGACATGCCCGCCCTGCGCCGACGCTGCGGCGCCGTCCAGATGCCCGCCATCGGTGCGCGCCAGCCTCAACGGACCGCCTTTCGCACCCATCGCGCTACTCAGCGCGGAGGCAAAATCCAGATCGCGCGCCTTGTAATTGGGGGTATCCGAATTGGCGATATTGGCCGCCAATATTTCCTGCCGCCGCGCCCGCAAATTGAGGGCGTTCTGGACAAAGGCAATTTCGGTGTCGATTTTGTTTAGCATCATGGGTCTCCGCTTGAACTACAGCAAGCGGCATGCCAGTCAAAAAAACACCTCAACCCATTGATTTACCGAACTTCAGCGTCCAACAGCAACATCCAGCCGGCAAGCATGGCCGGGAGCGGCAAGATATGCCGCCGTTGGAAAAGCTCACGCCAACGCCGCCGCCAATCGCTGCAACGCCGTTTCGATCAGCATTCTTGGCGCGCCAATGTTGAGCCGCATGAAACAGGAACCACCGGCACCGAACACCGTGCCGGGATTCATGCCCAGCTTCGCTCGCTCAACGCAGAAACGCTTCAGCGCCACATCGTCCCAGCCGCGTGACGCGCACAACTCGCGGCAATCCAGCCAGAGCAGATAAGTGCCTTGCGGCTCGATGACGCGGATGCCGGGCAAACGGTCGCGCGTGAAAGCGATGGCGAAATCGCGGGTTTGCGCCAGATAGATCATCAGTGCGTCCAGCCAGGCCGCGCCGTGGCGATATCCGGCGGCGAACGCGGCGCTGCTGAACGGGTTGTAGTTGCCGGCATGCAGCAGATCGAACGCCCGGCTCAAGGCCGCGCGTCGCGCTGGGTCCGGACTGATCAGCACCGACAGGCCGAGACCGGGAACGTTGAAGGTCTTGCTCGGTGCGGCGGCGGTGACCACGCGAGCCGGATCGATGGCCAATTCTTCGGTCAGCCTGGCCAGCACCGGATGTCGCCGGCCGGGATAGATCAGATCGTGATGAATCTCGTCCGACAGCACCAGCAGATCGTGCCGTTCGGCTACTTCCAGTACCCGCGCCAGTTCATCGCGGGTCCACACCCGACCGACCGGGTTGTGCGGCGAGCACAGCAACAGCAGACGCGCATCGGCGGCACACTGTTCAAGATGCTCGAAATTCATTTCATAGCAGCCGTCGCGCAGACGCAGCGGGTTTTCGATCAACCGACGACCGGTGGCCGTCACTGCCGAGAAGAATGGAAAATACACCGGCGGCTGCACAATGACGCCTTGCCCGACTTCAGCAAAGGCCAGTACCGCCGCATGCAGCGATGGCACCACACCGGGCGCCGGCATGATCCAGTCAGGCTCGATGGTCCAGCCATGGCGCACGCGCAGCCAGTCGATCAAGGCCGTGAACATCGCATCCGGATAGCGGCTGTAGCCGTAGATCGGATGCGCGGCGCGCGCCAGAAGCGCCTGGGTGATTTCGGCGGGCGCGGCGAAATCCATGTCGGCGACCCACAGCGGCAGCACATCCGGCGTGCCGAAATAGTCGGCGCGGCCGTCGTGTTTGACCGAGCCGCTGCCGTCGCGCGGAATCAGCGCATCGAAATCGAAGCTCACTCGAATCGTTTCCAGATCGTCACTTCCGACAGCGTGTGCTGGAACTTGCGCCGGGTTTCACGCAGCACGAATGGCACGTCGAGCGGCCCTTCGAGCAGCCGGAAATACGCGCCCAACCGGGCTTTCAAGCCGTCCAGCGTGGTGAAGTTCTCGCCATCCTGCTTGAAACCGCCAACCCATTCGGCACGCGGCGTGTGTTCTTCCAGCCAGGTGCAGGGCGTGGCGATCAGCAGCAGACCGCCGGGGTTGAGGCGTTCATGTACCGTGTCGAGCAGTTTGGCCGGGCTGTACAGGCGATCGATCAGATTGGCGGCCAGAATCAGATCGTAGCCGCTGAAGTTGGGCTTCAGGTTGCAGGCATCCCCCTGGAAGAACGCGACCTTGCCGCGCGCGTCGTCCAGGCCCAGGTCGGCCAGACTGCGTTCCTGGTAGCTGACCAGTTCGCCTTCCTCGGCGAAGGTATAGCGCAACCGCCCTTCCGCCTGCATTTGCACACCCAAGCCGATGAAGCGCGCGGAAAAATCGATGCCGGTGACCTGATCGAAATGCCGCGCCAGTTCGAACGTGGCGCGACCTGCGGCGCAGCCCAGGTCCAGCGCCTGCCGCGCCGGCCGCGTGCCCATGGCGCGGATCGCCAGATCGGCCAGCGCCTTGGGGAAATTGGCGACGCCGAAATGCGTATCGCCATAATGAAACTCGGCATATTCGGACAGCAGCTTGTCGGTTTCGTAGTGCGAAGCCGGCATGACGCTGTCGCTGACCGCTATCGACTCGCCGACCACATAGCGAAACCCGGCGTGTTGAAAGAAATGCCGACGAAAGGCGTAGCGGGCGGAACGGCGAGTTTCGTTGCCGGTGCTGATCCAGGAGCCGCCCTTGAACAGGTTGTGCCGGCCATCGAAGGTCGGGGTGGTGAAATCATCGTACAAGGGATGCACACGAAAACCGTCGAAGGGGTAGATCGGTGTTTGCGTCCATTGCCAGACATTGCCCACCACATCGTACAGATCGCCGTGCCGGAAGATGTCGACCGGGCAACACGACGCACCATGATCGAGATGCAGATTGGCCAGTGCCGGCGCATCGTCGGGCACCTCCGCCAGGCCAGCGTGTTCGTAAAGGCGCAGCCATTCGTCCTCGCTCGGCAGGCGCACCGGCAATCCGCTTTGCGCCGCCTTCCAGGCGCAGAACGCCGCAGCTTCCAGGCAATTGACTTCCACCGGCCAGTTCCACGGCATGTCCACCTCTTCCAGCATCAGGCGCAAACGCCAGTCACTGCCGGCGGACACCCAGAATGCAGGATGCGTCGCTTGCGCGTAAGTCTTCCAGGCCAGACCCTCGGCATCCCACCAGGCCGCGTCGCGATAGCCGCCGGCCTCGACGAATGCCAGGAACTCGCCATTGCTGACCAGATGCCGCGTGGCCTGGAACGCCGGCAGCGACGCGCCATGACGACCGTATTCGTTGTCCCAGCCGTAACTGTTGTCGGTCTTGGCTGGGCTGACCTTGCCAGCCGGTATCTCGACCAGAACGTTCCCCGGCGCGGCCCCCGATGTGCGCCACGGTTGCCAGGCCGGATGCGGCCGCACTTGGTGCAGTGCGTGCTGACGGATCAGTACCGAAGAGGTTTCGAGATGGATGCGTTCATGCTCGATGCCCATCAACACCACCCAGGCCGGAGATTCCCAATCGATCGGCAAATCCAGCGGCATGCGCGAGATGACGGCATCCACCGCCGCCCGCGCCCGCTGGCGATAGGCGCGCACGGCAGCGACGGTCGGCCAGTCGTAATGCGCGTCATCGAGGTCGTCCCAGCTCATTTCATCGACACCGACCGCGAACATCGACTCGAACCGCGACTCGATCCGCTCGTCCAGCAACCCGGCCAGCAGCAGCTTGTTGACGAAGAACGTCGCGGTATGGCCGAAGTAGAAAATCAGCGGATGCCGCAATGGAATCGGCTTTTCATAGAACGCCGCATCACTGCCGAGCACCTCGAACAACTGCTCGTAGCGGTCCTGGGTGGCGTGGAAGCAGGCGCGGACTTGTTCACGCCTGGCGTCGGCATCCTCGCCGGTCAACGGCGGCGTACGGGGAAAGAGAACGGTGGACATGTGGCAATGGCGAACGGCAGGCGAACGGACAGGTCCGGTATATGTATAGGTCAATGACCGGCTTTGCAAGGATTGCCAGGGCAACGATGGGCCGGGCAAACCATTTCACACATACGTGCAGACTGGCGAAATATTTGTCGAGGCAATCCCGGACATCACTAAAGTTATATCCCGCACGACCGATAACGATTAAATATTTTGTCTTGGACAATGTCATTTTGACCATCTGTGAGACTGTTTCATGAAAAACAATCAACCGGTTACCGGGCAGGAATACCAGATCCGCAACGATGCTGCGTTCATTACCCATACCGACCCCAAAGGCCGCATCACCCGCGCCAATGACGAGTTCATCGAAGCCAGCGGCTTCAAGCGTGAGGAATTGCTCGGGCAATCGCACAACGTCGTGCGCCATCCGGATATGCCGGTGGAGGCGTTTCGCGATTTCTGGGCAACGCTGAAACGCGGCCGCCCCTGGTCAGGTCTGGTCAAGAACCGACGCAAGAATGGCGACCATTACTGGGTACGCGCCAATGCTTCGCCGACGGCGGAAGGCTATACCTCGGTACGAGCGAAACCCAGCCGCCGGGAAGTGGATGCGGCGGAAGCACTTTACCGCGCCATGCGCAACGACCCGTCGATCCGGATGAACGGCGGCCATGTGGCTCATGGCGGGATGTCCGGCCTCGGTGAAAGGACCTTCGGGCGGATGCGCATAGCCGCCAGGCTCTGGCTGATGGTGGGCATCGCGACATCGATGTTTCTCGTGGCAGTGGCGATTGGCTGGCAAGGCCTGGGTGATGCCCGTACATCGATGAAATCGTTGTATGAGGACAGCGCCATCCCGATGAATGCATTGGGCAGTTTGCGCACCATTTCCAAGGAAAACTACGCCGAGGTGCTGCGCGCATTCCAACACGACCCGAACGGCAATCTGCTCGGTTTCCACGACCATGAACTGAGCATGCACTTTGACGCGATCAGAAGCCGCAAGGCCGAGAATGATCGCCTGTGGAAGGAAATCACCGAACGTAATCTCACCGATGCGGAGCAGCAACTGATCACCGAGATCGCCGAGAAGCGCCTGGCCTGGCAAACCAAGCGCGATGCCGCGCTGGAAGCCATGAAAGCAGGAAATTTCGCCACCGAAGTGATGGCTGACTACCTGAAGGCCGGTCGCGAAGAGGGTGCGGCTTTCGACAAATCGCTGGAACAGCTGTCTGAACTCGCCAAGTTGAATGCAAAAACCCGTTACGAACAGGCCGATGCCGTGTACCAGTTCAACGTAAAGGTGTTCAGCGCACTGACCGTGTTCGGACTGCTATCCGTGCTCGGCCTGGCCTGGTTTACCCTGCGCCACATCACGCAATCGTTGCATCAGGCTGGCGAGTTCGCCGAGTCCATTGCTGCCGGCGACCTGACCCGATCGATGCCACGCGCCAGCGAGGATGAAATCGGTGATCTGATGGCCAAGCTGGGCGTCATGCGCAACACGCTGCATGAACTGATTGCCTCGATCAGCCAGAACATGCAGAGCCTCAAACAATCGGCTGGCGAGCTATCCAGTTCCGCAAACAGCAGCGCGCGGACCACCGAAATGCAGGCTGAAGCGGCATCCAGCATGGCGGCGTCGGTGGAACAGCTATCGGTGTCGATTGATCAGGTTGAGGAACACGCCCGCGAAGCGCGCAACGTGACGCAGTCATCCAGCACCCAGTCGAGCGAGGGCGGTCGGATCATTCACGAAGCGGCGGCGGAAATGCGCCTGATCGCCGATGCGGTGAAAAACACCGCCGGCACGATCAAGGAACTGGAAGGCTATTCGGACCAGATCTCCAGCATTGTCCAGGTCATCAAGGACATCGCCGACCAGACCAATCTGCTGGCGTTGAATGCGGCCATCGAAGCCGCCCGCGCCGGCGAGCAGGGACGAGGTTTTGCCGTGGTGGCCGACGAAGTGCGCAAGCTGGCCGAGCGCACCGGCAATTCCACCCAGGAAATCAGCGGCATGATCAACAAGATCCAGCAAGGCACGCAACGCGCCGTGCAGGAGATGGAAGCCGGCGTTCAGCGCGTTGGCGAGGGCGTCGAACTAGCGCACCAGGCCGGCAACTCGGTAACCGGCATCCGCAGCAGCGCCGAGCATGCGACCCGCGCGGTGGATGACATCAATCTGGCACTGAAGGAACAGGCGGTAGCCGCGCGTGACATCGCCCAGAAAGTCGAACGCATCGCCCAGGGCTCCGAAGAAAACAGCGCGGCGGTTGCACAGACCGCCGCTTCTGCGGATCGGCTGGAAAGACTGGCCAGCGAATTGGCCAGTCTGGCTGCGCGCTTCCGCATTGCCTGAACAAGGAGAGAGACGGGCAGACAACCGGGGAGAATCACAAGGCAGCCTGGGTGTCATAATCCGGACATCTCTCTCCGATATAAGCTCCATTCATGCAGGAATACAAAACCCTCGCCGCAGTCGACCTCGGCTCGAACTCGTTTCACATGCAGGTCGCCCGCATCGAGGGTGATCAATTGTTCTACCTTGACTCGATCAAGGAACCGGTGCGTCTGGCCAGCGGCCTGACCACTCTGAAACATCTGGACGCCGCCTCGCGACGGCGGGCACTGACCTGTCTGGCGCGCATCGGCGAACGGCTGCAAGGCATGCCGGCAGGGGCGGTGCGGGCGGTCGGCACATCGGCGCTGCGAGTGGCCAAGAACGCCGCGGAATTTCTTGAGGAAGCGCGTGCTGCGCTGGGCTTCGAAATCGAAATAGTCGCCGGCCGGGAAGAAGCCCGGCTGATTTATCTCGGCGTCTCGCACAGTCTGCCGCTGACCCAGACACCACGTCTGGTGGTCGATATCGGCGGCGGTTCCACCGAATGCATCATCGGCGCCGGCTACGACCCGCAAGAGCGGGAAAGCCTGCGCATGGGCTGTGTGGTTTTCACCAAACAGTACTTCCCTGCCGGCGTACTCAGCAAAGCGGCGATGACCGCCGCCGATACCGCCGCCCGCGTGGAAATTCAACTCGTCGCTCGCCAGTTCCGGGCCGCCGCCACGATGCCGATCTGGCGGGAAGCGATCGGCTCATCCGGCACCGCGCGGGCGCTGGGCGATCTATGCCGGCTGAACGGGCACTCGGATGGCGCCATCACGCTGGCCGGTCTGACCTGGCTGCGCGACCGCATGCTCAAGGCCGGACAGATCGGAAAACTGGAACTGACCGGCCTGAAAGCCGACCGCCGCCCGGTGATCGCCGGCGGCATGAGCATCATGCTGGCGCTGTTCGAGGAACTTGGCATCGAGACCATGACGGTCGCGCAGGGCGCGATGCGCGAAGGCATCTTGTGGGATCTGCTGGGTCGGGTCCATGACAGCGACATGCGCGACATCACCGTCAAACAGTTCCGGCGCCGCTACCACGTCGATGGCAAGCAAGCCGAACGGGTTGCCACGCTGGCCGCCAGATTGGCTGGCGGTCTTGTACAGGATCCGCAATCACATCTCGATGACGAAGCCTTGCGGGCATTGACCTGGGCCGCACTGCTGCATGAGATCGGCATCTCCATCGCGCATTCCGGTTTTCACAAGCACGGCGCCTACATTCTCGAAAATGCCGACATGCCCGGCTTCTCGCGACGCGACCAGTCCCGGCTTGCCGCCCTGGTGCGCGCCAGTCGGGGCGGCCTTGGCAAACTCGGTTTCAGCCGCACCGACCCGAACTGGTCGCTGATTCTCTGCCTGCGCCTCGCCGTCCTGTTCAACAGCGGCCGCAACAATGCGACGCCACCGAAACTGCGTCTGGCGTGTCAAACCGGACGCTGCGAATTGCAGATACCGGCCAACTGGCTGAACGCCAATCCATTGACCCTGGCCGCGCTGGACGAAGAATTGAAGGCCTGGCGAGAGGTGGCTCCGGCATTCACCCTGGCCGGTCTGCAAACCGAAGCAGACTGAACAGCCAAAAATACCGAAAAATCAGCCGCCCCAGACTTTCATCCGCCGGGGCCCCTTGCCAACCACACTATTCTCGTGCGATCTCCGGTGCGGCGTGCGGGGCTGAACTGTCGCTCATCTTGCGCAGCGCTTCCGCCAAGCGCCGCTCACAGGACGGGTCCGGCAGCGCCGGCGTGGCATAGCACCCAACCAGCAACCTTTCAGGTTCCAGATGTTCGTCAGTACTGCTGGCAAAACGGTTGCGCAAGCGGCTTAGCTGGCGTTCGCGGCGCACCTCGGCGACATGCGCGGGCGAAGGCAGGCCCAGGCTGATCTCCAGATCGAGCAGCAAGGCCTCACGCGTGACATGGCCGGCAGCCAGCTCCGCCTCGGTGGCGCGACTGGCTGCGGCAAAACGTCGCGCCAAACGGGCTTCGATCTGTCCCGGCAAGCGCCCCAGAACATCCCAGGCCTGTTGCGTCTCGGCCAGCACCGCTTCGAGCATATTGCCTGACAATGCGGCCGATTCGACGCGCTGCGCCAGTGCGGCCTTTTCCGCCAGCAAAGCGAACCGCGCCCGATGCTGCGTCCGCTGTTCCTGCTCCAGGCGCTGCCTGGCCTGCTGCTGCAATTCACGCTCCCGGGTCTGTTCCAGACGTTGCGCAGCCTGCTCGGCTCGCTGGGCTTCCAGACGCGCGAAGACCTGGTTGCAGGCGGCGTCGAAGCGCGACCACTGCTTGCGTTCATCAGCGTGCTTGAGCCGCACCGGCATGGCAGGCTGGTTCCAGCTTTGGCGCAGAGCCTTGGCTTCGGTCATTGCCAAACGTAAATCAGGTTGCCCGGCAAGCGCTTCGGCCGCCGCGATCAATTGCTCGCGACGCGCCAATTCCGCAGCATGCGCAGCGGCCAATTGCTGGTCGACAAGGTGAATCAAGGCATCGAAACGCTTGCGCAATACGCGCTCATCACGAAACCCGGCCGGCGGCGCGGCACGCCATTGCTTGATCATATCGACGCGCCGGGCCTCGACGACCTTGAAATCGGCCTGCGTCCAATCCATGCCGGCCAGTTCCGCCTCCCACTCGCCGCACAGCGCCTCGCGCAGCGCGCGCGCTTCGGCATGGCGCAAGGCCTGCTCGGCACGGTACGCGGCAACCGGTTGATAAGCCTGCTCCAGCAAGGCATCGAAGGTTTCCCATTGTGCCTTGCTGGCAGCAGCCTGACTGTTCAAGCGCTTCCATTCCTCGCGCAGTTCGGAGATGGCAACCCCCAAGGCCTCGGCCTGCTGTTCGCCAACCAGCAATTGCCGCGCCGCCTCGATCAAATTGTCACGCGCCTGGCCGGCGCCCCAGCGTGCCCAGCCGCGCAGCGTTTCCAGTTCGGCCTGCAGCCCGTGCAGACGCGATTCCAAAGCCCCAGGCAAGCGGTTGCCGGCCAGTTGATGCTTGATCCGCTTCGCCGCCGCATCGGCGTCGATCAAATGCCCTTCGGCAATCGCCTGCTGCAGTTGATCGAGCAACTTGCTCGCAGCTTCCCGATCAATAACCGGCGGATGCCGGGTCGGCGCGGGCTTGAGCGACTCGTCGGCGACCGGCGCGCTGACCTCGATGACCGCCTCGACAGAAACCTCGACGACCGGTGTCGGCTGCAGCGCCTGCCAGCGTGCTTCCAAGCCGGCCCGCCAGTGCACATGGTCAGGCTTGGGCAACACCGGCCAGCCCGCCGCCGCGTCGGCGACGGGTAGATTGCCAGCCTCCACTTCGGCCAGCCACTGTTCGCATGCCAACAGGCGTGCCGCCTGTTCGGCAAAACCGGAAAGTCGAGCTTCAATGACCGCCAGAACCTCATCCAGGCTACGCGCCGCCGGCTGATTGGCCAGCCAGCCGGGCAGGTTTTCGCCGGCCTGGCGCAGACTTGCAGCGCGACTGCGCCACTCATCCAGCACCTCGCTGCCGGGCTGATCTTGATCGCCGCATGAGTTGACCAATGTATCGGTCAATGCGATGGCCGATTGATGTCGCACGTGCAAATCGCGCAGCGCTTCGGACTCCTGATGCAATTGCGCCAATGCCTGTTGCATCAACGCCCGACACGCCTCGCCTGCCGATCCGGCTTGCACCAGGCCGGCAAGCTCCTGGTTCAGTTCCAGCAAGCGGGTGTTGGGCAACGGCGCGGCGGCAAGCAGACTGTGCAGCACCGCGCTGATTTCCGAGGCGCGCAGCGCTTCCACCTCTGCACGTCGACGTTGCTTCAAACTATCGGCGCAATGCCGATAGACCCGTTTGTCCTTGTCGCGACTGGCCTGGGCGATAGTCTCCAGCAGTGCGCTGGATTCGATGCGCCGCACAGCGGCGAAGCGCGTCTCGGCACTGCGCGCGCGCAGTGCTACCTGGCCCAATCCAGGCTCATCATTGAATTGCGCCAGCCATTCGAGCGCCAAGGCCTTGTCCGAAGCATGGCAAATGGCCTCGACCCAGACCGTCGGCAAATCCGCGGCCCGTGGCGCTGGCGGACTCGAAACGACCGGCAGGGCGACCGGCTGACCGCTCGAAACGGTGGGTCCAGGCGCGGTAGCGAGCTGCGCGACCGGCCGACTGAAAAAATTTCTGAGCCACTTCATTGCTGGAATCCGTAACTGGCAAGGGCGTGCATCGTATCCGTTTGCCTCGCCAACACGAAATAGCCCTGTCGATATACCGTGATTTGATCGGGACGACCGGACTCGATCAAGCATAATCCAGGAAGTGACGGGTCTGGCCTGAATGTCGCGCTGGAACGGGGCGACCGGTTGACGGCGGCCAGCAATGCGCAAGCCAGGAGCCTGTCGGCGCAACATGGAAGCGCCAATTTTCCCCCTGGGCCAGTCAATGCTTACACCCCCATGCCCGCGTTGCTAAAATGCCGGGTAAATCAAAGTTGCCGTTTTTTCAAGTATTTACGTAAGGAACCATGATGAAACTGAAAATCGTCACTCTCGCGATCGCCTTTGCCTCCGCCCCCGCCTACGCCGCCATGGGCACCACCGACATTCCCACTTTCGCCGGACAAGCTGCGGCGCAGGCCGCAGCGCGGACCGGGACGCCGAAAACACCGGAGGAATGGTTGGCGCGGATGACCGATTTCTCGCATAACCTGTCGGCCTTCAAAGACCCCAAGAACTTTGTGCCCTGGACCAATGCGATCTCCGAGCCGAGTTTCTACATTGCCATGGCCAACGGCATGATGGACCCGGGTGGCTGGTTGAACATGATGAACACCGCCGCGCACCCCGACGCGGTCCGCAATCTGCTGGCTTTCGCCGACCCCGCTATTTATCTGAAGTGGTCCGCCGCCGGTCTGGACCCCAATTTCTATACTGCCCTGCTGACCCAGCTTTCCGATCCGGGCAAGTTGATGCGTTGGGGCATGGCGCCGCTGGATCCCAAACTATGGAGCGTATTGGGCAGCACGCTGAACCCCAACACCTATATCCGCTGGCCGATGGCGGCGCTTGATCCGCGCGCCTGGAATCTGATGGGCACCATGGCCAATCCGGCGCTGTATACCGGCATGGCCGGCGCAGTGATCAATCCCAGCGGTTATGGTCCCGGCGCCAATAGCTGGCTGAGTTGGAAACCGGCGCCGGCCGTTCAAGGCGCCGGCAGTTTCGCGATGTGGGACCCGATCGCCATGCTGGGCAATCTGTCCGGCTGGATTCCCGGTTTGAATCAGCTTGCCCTGCCCGACTTGTCGTCGCTGCTGACCTTGCCGGGCCTGCCGACTCTGCCGACTCTGCCGACTCTGCCGACTTTGCCCCCCGCCATCCAGGGCAAATCGTCTATGCCGACACCGCCCGCCGTAGCCGCTCCCGCGTTGACGCCTGCCCTGGCTCCTGAGCCGAAACCAGTTCTTGATCCGGCGTCGATGGCTGCTGCTCAGCCTGCACCGGCACCTGAGCTGACACCGCCACCGGCACCGACACCCGTACCGACACCCGCACCGACACCCGCACCGACACCTGTCATCGAGAAAGCCGCGCCAGTTGTCGTCGCCGAGCCCCCGCTCGTCGATGCCGCCAAAGCTGCGCCTGCCGAACCTGCGGCGCCCGCCGCCGCGCCAACGGTGACGAACAAGATCATGCTGGCCGGAGATGCGTTGTTCAAATCAGGCAAGTCAGGCATCAAGGATTTATCGCCGGAGGGCAAAGCCCGGCTTGATGAAGTCATCGTCAAACTCAAGGCGGTCGGAGAGATCGAGCAGATCAAGGTTGTGGGCCATGCCGACCCGACCGGCAACGCGCTGTCCAACCGCCGTCTTTCCGAAGCGCGCGCCAAATCGGTCAAGTCGTATCTGATCGCCAAGGGCATCACGCCAGGGGTGATCATCAGCAGCGGCATGGGCGATACACAACCTGTCGTTCAATGCGACAAGTCGCTGGTCAGTGATGCATTGAAGGCCTGCCACGCGCCCAACCGCCGGGTCGAAATCGAGATCGCCGCCAAGGGCAAGTAATGCAGCGGCGTTGATCGACCGCACCGTAAAGAGCCGCCTTAGGGCGGCTTTTTACTTGACCCCTTGCCCCTATCGAATGCGCTGCCAGCTGTTTTCGTTCAGAGCCACTTCATAACGCGCCCACAGACGAAACTCGGCCAGCGTGCAACGGCCGGTCTTGCGACGACAGGCGCCCGCCACCCCCCTGAACGCAACCGTCGCCTCGCCACTTGCGGCGTCGACAGAAAATTCGATGACCTGGCGCACACCCCAGGAGCGACCGTAGGCGCCATTGCTGTAGGTCTTGCCGGAGTTGATGTCAAAGGGCGGATCGAGCGAGCTGTTCATGGCGAGGGAAAACAGAATTTTCGGCAATTTTAACGAAACACTTGCCGCATGGCGGAAGCGTTCAACTTTTCGAGGGTCTCGCCGATACTTGCGCCATGAATCAAATGACATCGCCGCCCGCTTCGGAACCACCCGTGCCATCCAGGCTGTCGCTCGAGGTGGAACGGAGAGTCGGCCCGGCACCGAATGGCAATCGCATCCTGGCGCTGATGCTGTTTCTGCTGCATGCCGCGTTCGTCTGGGGACGCGGCGAGGCATGGGGACAGGCGATGGTGCTGGCGCACTACGGCGTCTTCCTGCTCTGGCAACCGTTTTTCAGCGGCCAGCAACACCTGCCCTGGCCGCGTGCGCTTGGGGTTCTGGCGGTTGGCGCGGCGCTGGCGGTGCTCGACAGCATCTGGGCGGCGGCGTTGTGGGCGGTACTGCTGGCCGGTTTGCTGGGCGGCGTCACGGTCAGTCTGAAGCCGATCAAGGAGCGCCTCGGGCTCTGGTTGGCCGTGCTGTACCTGCTGTTATTGCTGTTTCTCTGGCTGTTGCCGCAAGGCTTCGATCTGCCAGTACGCAATGAATCCTACACGATACTGCTGCGCGACAGCCTGCTGGTCCTGCCGGCGTTGATGATCCTGTTCCCCTCGCCGCAACTGCAACGCCAGACCGGCGTCGTCGATCTGCTTTACACCTTGCTGTTCGTTCTGGTGATAGGCGTGCTGGCGCTGGGCAGTTACACCGCCATGCAACTGACGCGCAGCGACTATGCCCACGGCGTGTTGATCAGCATGGGCGCGATCACGCTGTCGCTGCTGATCATCGCCTGGCTCTGGCAACCGCGCGGCGAGGCTTCCGGTCTGCGCAACCTGTTCTCTCGCTATGTGCTGTCGCTGGGCTTGCCATTGGAGGAATGGTTGAAAAAATTATCCGATTCGGCGGACAACGAACCGGATCCGGAGATATTCCTGCGCGAAGCGATGACCGGTTTCACGCACCTGCCCTGGTCGACCGGCGTTACCTGGTCAACCGCTCAATCCCAGGGTGAACTGGGCGAACGCAGCCGCCATTCGGTTGCCTTCTCGCATCAGGGCGTGGAGGTGCGGTTCTTCACCGACTCGCCGGTCAATCCCGCATTCGCGCTGCATCTGCGCCTGCTGACCGAAATCATCGGTTACTTTCATTCGGCGAAAACGCGCGAGCGGGCGATGCAAGCCAATGCCTACACGCAAGCGATCTATGAAACCGGCTCGCGGCTGACGCATGACGTCAAGAATCTGTTGCAGTCATTGAAAACGCTCTGCTCTGCCGCCGAGCACAGTCGACCGGATCAGGCCATGTCTCTGCAGTCGCTGATGCAGCGGCAATTGCCGCAAATGGCGAAACGCCTGGAGATCACCCTCGACAAGTTGAAATCGCCCAGCACCGCCGCCGACCGCAAGGAAATCATGGCACGTGAATGGTGGCGCAATCTGAACAACCGATATGGTCGCGACGCGGTCAGTTTTCATGCTGACGACGCGAATTCCTCGGCCTGGCTGCCGCATGAACTGTTCGACAGCGTCGCCGACAACCTGATGCAGAATGCTTTGCGCAAACGCCTGCAAGCACCGGAATTGCAGATTCGGGTTGATTTGCAGACCTCGCCGCTGATCACCCTGACAGTGTGCGATACCGGTGGCATGGCCAGCGAGGAAGTCACGGAGAAACTGTTTCGCGCCCCGGTTTCAACCCACGACGGGCTGGGCATTGGCCTTTACCAGGCGGCCAAACAGGCTGCAGGACTCGGCTACCGGCTTGGCTTGCGCGAAAACCGGGAAGGCTATGTATGCTTCGAACTGTCCCAGGTTGACGAGTGACACGGCATATCCGCCCCTCCCGGCCTGACTTCAAACCGCCTTCACCACCATCACCGGACATTTCGCCTGCACCACCACCTGCTGCGAGACGCTGCCCATCAGAATACGGTCCAGTCCGGTTCGGCCGTGACTGCCGACGACGATCAGATCGCACTCGTTGTCCGCAGCGGCTTCAACGATGGCTTTCGCCGGATTGCCTTCCTTGACCACGCTGTCGGCGGCGACGCCATCCTGCCGCAGCAGATCGCGCACCCGGTCGGCCATGGCCTGCACCATGTCGCATTTCAGATCATCATTGGCGCACACCGACAACACCGTCACCGGCAAGCCGCAACGCTTGGCGAGGATGCCGGCGGAAACTGCGGCGGCATCGGCGCAGCGGGAACCGTCCACTGCCAGCAGGATGCCTTTGTCCCACATGCCGGTTTCCTTGGGCACCACAAGAACGCTGCAATGCACATGGCCGATCACCCGGGCTGCGGCTTCGCCCAGCATCAGACGTTCCAGCCAATGCACGCCGCGCCGTCCCATGACCACCAGATCGGCCTGGCTTTGCTCAGCCTGCGACGCAATTTCGCGTACCGGTTCATCGCCGTAGCGCAGCACCGGTGCACAATTAACGCAGGCGGTCCCGGCCTGCTCCTCGACTTCACGCAACACCGCGTGCCCCCGATCCTCGGCTTGTTGAACACCGCCGGGATTGAACATGGCGTAATCTGGCAAGGTCTGCGCCATATGCATCACGGTCAGCCGCGAACCGCAGCGACTGGCCATATGCAGCGCAACCCTTACCGCACCGGCGCTGATTTCGCTGCCATCGGTGGCAAGCAACAGGTGATCGAAACGCGCGAGGGGAGAAAGCTGGGCCGACATGAACAACTCCTGTTGGTGATGGACCTACACCAGCATAGCGAATGAATCCGCTGTCCGCCCCGACAATTCACTGCCGCCGCAACCGCGACGCGGCATACGCGGTCACCCCCAGCCCGGCTTCGATGGTCCGCAAGCCCAGCATGAGGTTGTCGCCCAACGGTTCGGCGCCGACCTGACGCAACTCGCTGCGCATCAGCACGGCATATTGTCCGCCGACGAAAACCGGCACTCCGGCGTTATTCACCAGCATGGCGATGTCCGTCAGATTCGCCGCCAGGCGCGCCGGATCGAGCAGGCCGCGCCCGGCCAGAATGATCCCGGCGGCATGCGTCTGGCGGCAGACCGGCAGCAATTGCGCGAGCGGCATGTCGACGCCCAGATAGATCACCCGGTAGCCCAGTTGCAGCACACCCAGCGCGGTCAGCAACAGGCTGACCTCATGCTGCTCGCCCGGCAGACAGCACAGGATCAGTTGCCGGCCGCGCGCCAGACCGGCGGCATGATGCAGGCGCGCGCCCAGTTTGTTACGCAACCAGGCGCTGAAAAAATGCTCCTCGGCGATGCCGCCTGGCCGCTTGTCCCAGCGCAGGCCCAGTTGCTCCAGCACCGGCAGCATCAGTTTCTCGGTGACGATATCGATTGGATACAGCGCGCAAGCCTCGTTGTACAAGCCGTCCAGACGATCCGTGCTGAAGCTTTCCAGGGCGCTCAGTGTCTCGCTCAAATAACCCTGCCAGGCCGGGCCGAGGTCACGCGAAACCGGCACATCGATGCCCGCCTCGCTCGCCGCATCGAGCACCGGGGCGATTTCGGTCAAGCTCATGCCTTGTACAAGTAATTCTTGTACACGACGCACACGTTGCACATCCTTTAGGCTGTACAAACGATGCCCGGATTCCGTGCGCAACGGCATCAGCAAGCCGTGACGATTCTCCCAGGCGCGCAGGGTACTGGCGTTAACGCCGGTTTTCTGCACGAGTTCGCGAATCGGAAAACGGTCTATGCGGGTTTCATTCATCATGTCAATAATTATACAACCTACTTGTACATGTATAAGTTTTATGTATAATTTTATCCAACAACTTGTACAAATTATCCTTGAAAGAGGCCACTCATGCTGACCCGGAAACAACGCGCATTAACCGCCGCACTGCTGACTACCTTCGCGGCCCCTTCCCACGCCTTTCTGACGGAACTGGTGGTGGGCATGACCAGCGTCACCAACAATCTGATCGACAGCAGCGAAAGCGTCACCAACAACAGCATCAACGCCGCCTCGACCAACCTGCTGTCGCTGACCAGCAATCCGGGAAAGATGGCCGATCGCATCGGCTTGATGGCGGACCGCATCGGTTTCATGGCGGATCGCATCGTCACCACCGAAGGCATCATGGCCGGCCTGGCGCACAAGATCATCGACAGCAACAGCCAGGCCCGCGTCATGCACGCATATGCTTCAGCCTATGCGCCGGCGCCAGCGCACCCGGTCACTGCCGGTTACGGCAAGACTTATGCAATGACTTACGGGCAAGCCCCGCAACGCGCCATGCCGCTGCGCACGCCGGGCGGCAATCCCTATTTGACGGTCCAACCGGCACCGGTCGTCTCGCCCGCCGGCTACGCCATGCAGCCCGACAACAGCCGCTATTCCGCATCCAGCATGATCTACGGCGTGACCGGCGCCACCTACACCGCAGCGCGTCCGGCAGCCACGGCTCAGTCACCATCAGCCTCATCCGGCTTTGGCTTGGGAGCCCGTCCGGGCGCCAGACCGACATTAGTCGGCAACAGTTGCGGCTATTCCTACGGCGTGACCCGAAGCTGCTAACCCGGCACGACGTCTACTCGAAAACCTGCGCCCGCGCCAGACGCGCAAAGCGCGGCAATACGCCGGCGGCGATCGGCGTGTCGACCAGGCCGGCGCGGATGGCGGCAATGTCTCGGCCGGCGGCGAGCAGGTTCGGGCTGAGATGCTCCAGATAAGCGATCAGTCGTTCCGGCGTGAATTCGGGATGGAACTGCACGCCCCAGGCACAGCTGCCGATGCGGAAGGCATGCGTCGCCTCGAACGCGTTGCCGGCCAGCAACGTGGCGCCCTTGGGCAGTTTGCGCACGCTCTGGGCATGGACCGCATGCGCCACGAATTGCCGGGGTAGCGCCGCGAACAGGGGGTCGGCCTGTGCGGCGGGGAGCAACTCGATCGGCACGCTGCCGATTTCGCGCCCTTGCGGATGGAAATCGACCGTGCCGCCCATCGCCCTGGCCAGCAGTTGATGGCCGAAACAAATCCCCAGACAGGGCACTTGCGCGGTCACCAGCTTGCGCGTCCATTCCGCCAGACGCTGCATCCAGGGCAGATCATCGGTCAGCATTGCATGGGCGCCGCTGATTATCACACCGGCGAAATCGGCGGCGGCCGGCAGGGGCATGGCCATCTCGCGCGGGTCGATGACGCGGACCGCATCGCTACCCAATCCGGCGGCGATCCAGGTATCGAAATCGCCTTCCCTGGCGGCCACATCGGGGTAGGTGTCGCCGGCCTTGATGATGCAGATCGGGCGTTTTTCCAGGTTCAAAATCAGTTCTCCAGCATGCGTGTAACGGTGACGCCGACATCCAGACTGTGCGAGCCACCGCCGTAAATGACGCCCTTCAGCGGCGCGACATCATCGTAATCGCGTCCCCAGGCCAAAGTCAGATGGCCGTCGCCGGTGATCGATCCATTGGTCGGATCGAAATCGAACCAGCCCTGCTGCGGCAGATAAACACTGAACCAGGCGTGCGAGGCGTCGGTGCCGACCAGCCGGGGTTCGCCGGGCAACGGCGTGGTTTCCAGATAACCGCTGACATAGCGTGCGGCGAGCCCCAAACCACGCAGGCCGGACAACGCCAGATGCGCGAAGTCCTGACAGACGCCATGCCGCTCGGCCAGCACTTCCGCCAGAGGCGTCTCGATGGACGTGGCATTCGGACGGTAGGCGAACTCGGCCTGGATGCGCGCCGAAAGGTCAAGCGCGGCTTCCAGCAGCGGTCGACCGGGGGTGAAACTACCGCGCGCGAATTCGACTGCCTCGGCTTCCAGCGGCGCCAGCGGCGACGGCAGGCAGAATTCGCGTGCCGCGATGTAATCGAGATCCGGCTCGCTCTCACCGAGCAGAGGTTTGCCCAACTGTTCGACAACCTCTTCCCAGGCCGCCGAGCTGCTCGGATGCAATTGCACACAGCGCTCGATCAGACTGCACGCGGTGACGCTCAACGATTGATGCGGCTGGCGCAGGTTGAACCACACCACGCGATTGCCGAAGGCGTCGTCGCGTTCGCTGTAGTCATCGACAAACGGATTCATTACCAGCGTGCGTTCCAGCACCCGTTGACCAACCGCCTGCCGCGGCAGCAGACGCGCTTCGCCATAGTTGAGGCCGATGCGATGGCCGTAATAGTAGGTATTGACGTGATCGACGCGGAAACGGCTGGTCGGCGGCGAGAGAGTTGGGATCATGGCCGTGGCGGCTCCGGTCGCAAGGCGTGCAGTTCCTGGACGTGGGTAAACCAGGTGTGGGTAATGGCGTCCGAAGCTGCGGTAAGCTGGCTGGACACCTCGCTCAGGGTTCGAATCAGCGCTTGCCGGGCCGGCGCATCAACGCGCCAGTCCTCGATATTCGCCTCGGCGGCGTACAGGCGTTCCTCGGCGCTGAACAACTGACGCTCGGCGCTGCAACGCTGGCCGGCATGCGCGAATTCGGTGAGATGCCGGCGCGCGGTATGAATCTGGAAGATCAATGCGCGCGGGCTTTCACTGTCCCACAACAGCAGTTCCAGGACGCCGGCCAGGAACGGCTCGGCGCGATAACGACGGCGGAAGGTGATCAGGCTGTCGGCGCTTTGCAGTACCAGCGACAGACTTTCGCGTTCGGCTTCGCCGGTCAGGCGGGATTGCAGGGTTTGTGTGAGCAGCGTCGATTGGGTCAGACCCCGCTCGATGCGGCGACCCAGGTCGAAGTAGCGAAACCCGGCTTCGCGCGGCAGGGTTTCCGAAGCCAACCCCGCCAGACCGGCCAGCGCGTCGACCAGTCTGCCCAGCCAGAGGTCGATGCGCTCATGACTGCCGCCGGCGCGACGCGGCCTTTGGCCCCAGTCACGCTCGACCCGATCCAGCAAACGCCAGATCGCCACTGACCAGTATTCCCGCGTGCCATAGGCGCATGCCAGCAGATTGCGCACGGTATTGGCCAGATTGCCGGGGCGCTCGCTGTAGGTGGTCAGTTCGCGCACGCAGGTGGCCAGATCGTCGCGATCCTTGCAGCCGCAATCGCCCGGCGCATAGCCCATCAAGCGCATCAGCGCATGCAGCACCGGCTCCAGACCGGGTGCGGTCTCCTCTTCCCAGAGTCCGTCGAGCACCGCCCGCAACAGCCGGGTCACAGCCTCGGCGCGTTCCAGGTAGCGTCCGGTCCAGAACAGATTGTCGGCTGCCCGGCTGGTCAGTATCTCGCTATCGCCGTGATAGCTCGCAGCATTCAACAACAGCGAAGCCGCCGGCTGAGTCGGAATCACCAACGCCGACGGCTCGGCCATACTCGCAAGCGACTGCGACTGAATTTGCGATTGGCTTTGCGACTGGTTTTGCGATTGCACCAACCCGATTTCGCCAGTCGCCAGCGGCGGTCGCAACACCAGTTGCGCCGGGGTAATCCAGGTGTCCTTGTTCAAGGCGCCGCTTTGCGCGGAAAGCTTGTTACCGCTGCTGCAGCGGGTCAAACCGCCGGGCAAGGTGGAGTAGCCCGCCCCATGAGACACCAGAAAGGCGCGCAGACTGGCTTTGTGCGGCATCAGTTTGGCGCCATGCAATGCCGGCGTGGTGGACGGTTGCAAAGGCTCCTGTCCAACGAACAGATGCGGCCGGGCGGCGATGCGCGCACGCCACATCGCCAACTGTTTGCGATCGAGATCGGGACCAAACACGGTATCGCTGCTCTGGCCGCGATGGATCGGTTTCAGCACCAGACGCGGCAGGTTGGTCAACACATGCTCGCGCTCCCTGGCCTGGCCGCACCACCAGGTTGCCGCGCTGGGCAGCAACAGCCGTTCGCCCAGCAGCGCCTTGGCGAGCACCGGCAGAAACGGAATCAGCGCCGGGTTTTCCAGCAAACCGCTGCCGAGCGGATTGGCCACCGCCACATTGCCGCGCCGGACCGCCTCGACCAGGCCGGCCACCCCCAGGCGGGAATCCTGACGCAATTCCAGCGGGTCGCACCATTCCTCATCAACCCGGCGCAGGATCACGTCGACCGGTTTCAGGCCTTGCACCGACTTCAGCCAGACCCGACCGTCGCGCACGGTCAGATCATCGCCCTGCGCCAGGTTGTAACCGAGACGGGCGGCCAGATAAGCGTGCTCGAAATAGGTTTCATTGGCCGGACCGGGGGTCAGCACCACCACTTGCGGATGTTCGCGCGCGCCGTGCACCGAGCCGGCCGGATTGCCGATTCCGGCGAGCGCGCCGCGCACCGCTTCCAGCCAGGGATTCAGACGCACGACGCTGGCATCTTCCAGAAACTCCGGAAAAGTCCGCGCCATGACGCTTCGATTCTCCAGCGCGTAGCCGGCGCCGGATGGCGCCTGGGTGCGATCCGCCATGACCCAGATGCGGCCATCCGGTCCGCGCACCAGGTCGGCGGCATAGAAGATCAATTGCCGACGATCGGCCGGCAAGGCGCCGAGCAGCGGTCGCAGATAGCCAGCATGGGCGTAGATCAGATCGGGCGGCAACAAGCCGCGTTTGAGCAGGGTTTGCGGGCCGTACAGGTCGCGCAGGATCAGATCCAGCAGCAACGCGCGCTGTTCCAGACCGGCTTCGATCTGCTGCCATTCGGCGGCGTCGATGAGCAGCGGAATCGGGTCGAGTTCCCAGGTCCGCGAGTAGCCGCGCGGGTCGTTGTAGACGTGATAAGTAACGCCGTTCTCGCGCAGCAGCCGCTTGATCCGCTGCCCGCGCGCCGACCAGTCGCGCGCGCCCAGGCCGGCGAGACCCTGCACCAGATCGCCCCAATGCGGGCGGACGCCGGTTTCGGCGTCCCACATCTCGTCCCAGGCGTCGGGCAGCGGTTGGTAATCGGGGGGGGGGGACATTTGCAGGCCGGGGCTGTTCATGCGCTATCTATACACCGCATCGTGGTCGCCGACATTGATTGGAATGATTTCCTGCTCGGTAATCAGCATTTCCAGAGTGATGCGATAGGACAGGTTGATCGAGACGGAATACACGTCTTCCAGTTTGCCGCTCAGACGATGCAGTCGTAACGAAGGATGATGCGGATTCGCCGCAAGCAATTGCAGCGTCTTGGTATAAGTCGAAACCAGCTCCGGATGCTGTTTCAGAAATTGCCTGGCGCGCTTTTTATAGCGTTCGGTAAAGATCAGGCTATAGGGCATGGCTTGCGCTATTGCTCCGCCAGTAGTCCGGCAACATGCGCTTCCGGTGTTTCCTGGCTGAACCTTCCCGCCGCCAGATCGGCACGCGTTTCCGCCAGCGCGGCTTCGAGTTCGCACTCGCGCAGATAGTGGTAATGCGCCAGCTCCATGACCACATAGCGTTGGTTGCCACGCACGGAAACCACGGCTTCTGAGGCATGTTCCAGCGCAGCTTCAATGGCGGCAATGCCCCGGGTTTTCAAATCATTGGCGGTGAGTTGCGTCATGTCGAGATTCCTTGCGTGTGATGCATCGCATTCTAGCCCATACGATTTATCACACGTCAAAGGACTTCATTTCGCCTATTCCGGCATCCTCCGCAAATCCAGCGTATACGGATATTCATGCGTCGGCTCTTCCGGCGGCGGCGCCATCGGCCGCAGGCCGCCGCCGTTGGGGATGAACTCCGCCAGTCGCGCCAGATCGGGCGGTACCGGCACCGGGCCGGGGGTGTGGTTCCAGTCCTGGTAGCGGTTGACCCGGCGCGACTCCGCCTCGTTGGCGTTGATCGGGAACACGTCGTAGCTGCGGCCGCCGGGGTGGCTGACGTGATAGGCGCAGCCGCCGATGGCCTTGCCGGTCCAGGTGTCGATCAGGTCGAGGATCAGCGGCGAATGGATGCCGATGGTCGGATGCAGCGCCGATGGCGGCTGCCAGGCGCGGTAACGGATGCCGGCGACATATTCGCCGTGGCGACCGGTCGATTTCAGCGGCACGCGTCGGCCATTGCAGGCCAGCACATAGCGACTATCCGTGAGTCCTGTCACCAGCACCTGCACGCGTTCCACCGACGAATCGACGAAACGCGCGGTGCCGACATTGCTGAGCTCCTCGCCCAGCACATGCCAGGGTTCGATGGCGGTGCGCATCTCGATTTCGATGTCGTCGATCTTCACCGTGCCGATGCGCGGGAAGCGGAATTCGAAGTACGGATCGAGCCATTCGGCCTGATACGGATAGCCGGATTCGCCCAGATCGCGCATCACGTCGAGCAGGTCGGCGCGGATGTAATGCGGCAGCATGAAGCGGTCGTGCAGTTCGGTGCCCCAGCGCACCAGACGGTGGCGATACGGTTTCTCCCAGAAGCGCGCCACCAGGATGCGCAGCAACAGGATCTGCGCCGCGCTCATCTGCCAGTGCGGCGGCATCTCGAAACCCCGGAATTCGAGCAGGCCCAGACGTCCTGTCGGGCTGTCCGGCGAGTAAAGCTTGTCGATGGAGAACTCGGAACGGTGCGTGTTGCCGGTCAGATCGACCAGCAGGTTGCGCAACAGCCGGTCGACCAGCCAGAGCTGGCTTGTTTCGCTGCCCGGCGTGAGTTTGGGCATCTGCTGGAAGGCAATTTCCAGTTCGTACAGTTTCTCGTCACGGCCTTCGTCGACGCGCGGCGCCTGGCTGGTCGGGCCGATGAACATGCCGGAGAACAGGTAGGACAGGCCGGGGTGGTGCTGCCAGTAGCCGACCAGGCTCATCACCAGATCGGGCCGGCGCAGCATCGGGCTGTCGGCCGGTGTGGCGCCGCCCAAAGTGACATGATTACCGCCGCCGGTGCCGGTGTGGCGGCCGTCGAGCATGAATTTCTCGGTGGTCAGCCGTGCCAGACGCGCTTCTTCATACAGCACGCGGATGTTGCCGACCATCTCGTCCCAGTTACTGGCCGGGTGGATGTTGACCTCGATGACGCCCGGATCGGGCGTGACCATCAAGCGTTGCAGACGCCAGTCGCGCGGCGGCTCATAGCCTTCCAGGATGATCGGGGTCTTCATCTCGGCCGCCACCGATTCGATGGCGCCGGCCAGTTCAAGATAATGTTCCAGCGCCGACAGCGGTGGCATGAAGATGCGCAACACGCCGGCACGTGCCTCGACGCACAGCGCGGTGTGGATCACCTTCACCTGTACCGGCGCATCGGCCAGGCCTTGCGCCTTGATTTCCGGATGCGCGTTCACCGTTGGCTTGAATTCAGCGTAACGCTGGGCGACTTCGCCGTAGTCGTCGGCCAGTTTCGCGCGCGGCGCAAACATGTCGAGCGGGATCGGGGTTTCGCGCTCGGCCATGGCCACCCAGGGCAGGCTGTCCAGCGGCAGGCGCAAACCCATCGGGGAATCGCCGGGTAGCAGATAGAGACGGCCGCGACGGAAGGTCCAGACGCTGCTCTTCCACAGGTTGGCAACGCCATCCCAAGCAATCGGCAACACATAGCCAACCGGCTCGTCCAGTCCGCGCGCCAGCTTGGCGGCCAGCGTGCGACGCTCCAGCGGATCTTTCAGATTGATCCTGGCCGGGTCCAGGTTGTCCGGGATTTCCGCTTCCTTCAGCAGGTAATGCAATGCGTCTTCAAAACCCGCTTGCGCGAAGGTCGGCGCCAGCCCCAGCCTGGCCGACAGTTTGGCGCTGAACTCTGCCGCCATCGCGGTGGTGTGGCCATACGATCTGCCTTCATCGGCCAGCAGTTCCGGGTTTTTCCACAACGCCACGCCATCGGTGCGCCAGAAAATGCCCAGCGCCCAACGCGGCAACGGCTCGCCGGGATACCACTTGCCCTGGCCGGAAAACTTCAGACCACTCGGCGCGAAATGTTTGGTCAACCGGTTCCACAAATCCTGCGCGCGTTCCAGCTTGTGCGCGCCCAATGCGGCGGTATTCCACTGCGCCGATTCCATGTCGTCGATGGACACGAAGGTCGGCTCGCCGCCCATGGTCAGGCGCACGTCGTATTCGGTCAGCTTGGCGTCCACCGCGCGGCCCAGCGCGTCGATGGCGGTCCATTGATCGTCGCGATACGGCTTGGTCACGCGCGGGTCTTCGTGGATGCGCACCACGCTGTTGTCGAAGCTGAAACTGACTTCGCACTCGTCCATCGCGCCAGTGACGGGCGCGGCGCTGACCGGGTCCGGCGTACAGGCCAACGGAATATGGTTTTCGCCGGCAAACAGGCCGGATGTCGGGTCGAGGCCGATCCAGCCGGCGCCCGGCACATAGACTTCGGCCCAGGCGTGCAGGTCGGTGAAATCGGCTTCCGGGCCGGAGGGGCCGTCGAGCGATTTCAGGTCGGCGGTCAGTTGCACCAGATAGCCGGACACGAAGCGTGCCGCAAAACCGAGATGGCGCAGAATCTGCACCAGCAGCCAGGCACTGTCGCGGCAGGAACCGCAGGCCAGTTCCAGCGTTTCCTCGCAGGTCTGCACCCCGGGTTCCATGCGGATGTTGTACTTCAGCGCTTTCCAGATCCTCTGATTGAGTTCGACCAGAAAGTCCTGTGTACGATGCTTGGACCGGTCCACGTCTTCCAGCCAGGCCATCAGCAGCGGACCGGATTCGGTCAGTTCGCAATATGGCACCAGCTCCTTGGCCAGTTGTTCGTCGTACTCGAACGGATACTCGGTGGCGTATTCCTCCAGGAAGAAATCGAACGGGTTGATCACGGTCATGTCCGCGATCACTTCGACTTCGATAGCGAAATGCGTGGTTTTCTCCGGGAACACCAGCCGCGCCAGATAGTTGCCGAACGGATCCTGCTGCCAGTTGATGAAATGCTTCTCCGGCAGGATGCGCAGCGAGTAACCCAGAATCGGTGTACGACTGTGCGCGGCGGGGCGCAGGCGCAGGATGTGCGGCGCCATGTTCACGGGCCGGTCGTATTGGTAGTGGGTCTTGTGGCGAATGGCGACGCGAATGCTCATGGCAGGGAAATTCCTCTGGAAGACAATTCTGTTCAGCAAGAATCAAGCCGGCTATTTGGGCCATCCCTGAACTGAAAAAAAACGCCACGCGAGGGGATGCGTGGCGATGGGAGGGAGGAGACCAGCCAGTTCTTGTTGTGGAGGAGCTTAACAAGCACTGGCAATGACTTAGCAAACATGATGCCAATCGCCGGAACTGCGCCAAAGCAGCGCCCAAGGCCGGCAAACAGCGGGGTCAGTGAAAGCGTGGCGGTTGACCAGGTACACGGCCTGACGAGAAACTGCACCAGGAAGGTGCAGGCGGGCATCAAAGCAGAGCGCCAGGTCGTCGATCGGCGACGTTACACCGCGCCGCTGAAAATGCAGCCCGAAGTCGGCGTCTCCATCACCACGATCCTGGTCAATCCCGGCAAGACAGGTTGCAGTCGCCGCCAGATCCATTGCGCCAGCAATTCGCTGGTGGGATTCTCCAGGCCGGCGATGTCATTCAGATAGCGATGATCCAGCGCCGCATGAATCGGTTGCCAGGCGCGCTGAATCTCGGCGAAGTCGATCACCCAGCCCAACTTGGCATCAAGCGGCCCGCCAACATGCACTTCGATCTGGAACGAATGTCCATGCACCCTGGAACAAGGATGATCCGGCGGCAAATGCGGCAGCCGACGCGCGGCCTCAAGCGAGAAACGATTGAAAATGTCCATGTGGCGATCCATCAGGCGATTGATTCGGCAAACTGAAAATCCAGCCACGAACGTAGCACAACAACGTGAAACACCGCCTCTCGAAAACGTCTTGGTTCAGCGGCCAGGCGACCAAGTCGCACAGCCTTCACACTGTGCGCGGGCCTCGACAGGCTCCCGGCTTATTCCGCCCGACGATTCAACAAACCTTCATAGCCTTCCAGAGAGCCATCGAGCCAGCCTATGAGCAGGGCTGCAATGATGATCACGACAGTCAGCACCATGAATGCAATCCCGCCCAGCATCAGCCAATCGATCTGCTTCTCCATTTTTGGCACTTGTCCCACCGTGCGTCTGAGCATGCGCGACTTGACCAGATTGCCTTCCCAACGGCATTCCATGTTCCTGCAGCGAAACCGCCGCACACTGACAAACAATCCGATCAGGCGGTCGGCCCACCGCCGTGCAACCGGAACCAGACGGTGCTGACCACATTGCGGACAGGCGGAAGTGACCTTGGTTTTGCCGCCCGCATTGTTAGACGAGGATGAATCCTGTCCAGGGGGCGAAGTTTGTATCAATAGACCTCCGAATCTTCTAATGTTCGTTCAAAGCGATAACGCAATCATCGAGCAGGTGAATGGCAATGCCTCCCAGCCTTTGGAACTTTGACTCCATCGGCAGCAAACCGGCGGCAACGACCTTGACGCGCGCCGCATACACTCGGATAACACCCTGTCCTGAATCATTTTCATGGCAAATATCCATGGCATCGACTATCGCAAAGCCGATCAAAAAGGGCAAGGCAACCGCTTAGACACCCGACCGGTAAATGCCAAGCTGACAACGGACGGGATGCCAGGCGCTTGTCTTATACTGACCGCCCTCTTTGATCGTTTACCATCATTCTAGCCCGCCCCGCGAAACCATCGAACATGCTGGAAGCCGACCCTTCGCCGCTCACCGCCAAGCATCTGTTGACCGATGCCGAGGCACTGTTCGCACATCTGGCCGACGCGGTATATCTGATCGACCCGCACACCTCGAACATCCTCTGGTGCAACCGCAAAGCCTGGGAAAGTCTGGGCCTGGACCCCGAGGATGTGCTCGACCATAGCGTCTTGAGTCTGCAGATGGATGTGCATGGCTTGCCGCAATGGTCGGAGATCGCCAACGCGATTCGCGCCACGGATTGTTTTCGCTTCATCGGCCGACATCGTCACCAGCAAGGCCATGAGGTGCCGGTGGAAGTGAATACCACGCATTTCGAACTGCACGGGAAAGACTATTTCCTGTCCGTCGCGCGCGACATCACCAATCGAGTCGCCCAGGAAGCCGACGCACAAAGTCGCGAGAAGCAGCTCTGGTTCGCCTTGAACGAAGCCAGCGACGGCCTGTGGGACTGGGAAGTCGCCAGCGGCACGCTGTTCTTCAGCCCGCAACTGAAGCGCATGCTGGGCTACGGACCGGACGAGATGGCGCCGGTGCTGGAAACCTGGAGTCGCAACGTACATCCCGAAGACGCCCCGCGTGTCCTGGCAATTCTGGAAGAACACATGCAGGGCAAACGCTCGCGCTACGAAGCCGAATATCGCATCCGCAACCGCAACGGCCATTATCTCTGGGTACACGACCGTGGCCGGGTCTGCGAATTCGCCGCAGATGGCCAACCCGTACGCGTCGTCGGCATGGTGCAGGACATCAGCAACCGCAAGCAACTGGAATTGCTGTTGCAAGAACATGCTTCCAACGACCCGCTGACCGGTCTGGCCAACCGACGCGAGGGCGCCACCTATCTGCAAGCCCAGATCGAACTGTGCCACCGCCTGAACCTGTCGCTGGGCCTGGCTTTCATCGACATCGATCATTTCAAGTCGGTCAACGATGTGTACGGTCATCTGACCGGCGACCGGGTCATTCTGCAAGTCGCTCAGGCCATCAAGAATTCGCTGCGCGGCTCGGACCTGCCTTGCCGCTGGGGCGGCGAAGAATTCATCGTGATCGCGCCCAACACATCGCTGGACCAGATGCGTCTGGTCGCCGAAAAAGTGCGCCTGGCTGTACAGCAGGCGCTGGCCGCCCATACCCCGGCGGTCACTGTCAGCGTCGGCATCGCTGCGGCTTCCGGGCATTTCATCAACCAGACCGGACTGATGGCGGAAGCCGATTCCGCGCTCTACCGCGCCAAACAGAACGGCCGCAATCGAGTGGAAGCAGCGTCGGTCGCCCCCCGAGCTGAAGCGGGAAATCTGCAATAACTCGAACGGCTTCGCTTAGTCGGGCGTATGACTAACAGCGCCGCTCCATCACGAACCTCCCGTTGCAAACAAGATCCTGCGCAATGATGGGCCTGCCCGGTATCCTTCCGGGCATCACGCGAATTTTTGAAACATCCGGGCAAGACCAGGCCTGACTAAAGTCTCTGGTTGTCCTCGAGGCGATTGCCGCCACTGTCGTCACGAATGATTTTGTTCGGCTCGAACTTGTAGAACCGATTACGGGACACGATGTTGTCCGTGGCGAAATCCAGATCACTGTGGCTACTTCCAAGCGGGTAGCCATGGTCCAGATCGCAATAGGATCGGTTGCCGTTGCGTGAACCCAGCCAGATCGCCGGAATGCGGCCGTCGAACTTGGCGTAATAGAACACGTTGTCGACAATTTGATTGCCATGCGGCGTCTGATGCCGAATGTTGCCGCCTTCGCCGCAGTTGCGATAAAGAAAGATGCCGCCATTGTCGAGGTTGGAAAAACGGTTGCCGACAATCCTGTTGCGCGCCGAACCGTCGATGGCTAACAGTTCGCGTCCGGTCAACGATGGCGCATTGCTCGCACCCCTGGCTTGATTGAACAGGTCGTAGAACAGGTTGCGCACCTTGTTTGTAGCGGATTGCGGCAATGTCGTTTCGGTTTCGATCTGATTACCCTGGATCGTGTTGTCGCCACTTTCGGCATCCAGGTAGATGGCGACACTTCTGGAAAAACCGCCGATCTTCGAATCAAGGATCATCGAGTCATGCACCCCGGGCGAAAAATAGATCGGGATTGAACCATTACCGATGAACTGGTTGCCACTGAAGACAATCCCTCTTGGCGCGTTGCCGCGCACCCGTTCGGTATGAACTTGACGCCGCGAACTGCTGGTCAGCGATTTGTCTTCGCCATTGATCGCCATGCCGCTGACCATGACCGCGCCCTGAATCACGCAACGCTTGATCAGGATATTTTCCGCCGGCACCCACTTGCCTTCCTCAGATCGATCCCTGGGCGGACTCGAAACCACCTTGATACGCGTGGCGGATACACTGCCAGGATCGGAAGCCAATGTCGCGCCATTGCAGTCGAGGGTGATTCCGGAAGATTCTGCGCCACGAAATACCAGTTGCTTGGTGACGACATCCGCCGGGTTCAGAAGCAGACTGCAATCGAGCACGATGCTGTTGCTCTGAGGCGATGCCGGCGCCAGGATTGTCGCCCGCATGACTGCATCGCAATCACGCCCCGCCGCATGCGCTGCCAGGTGGGCGGCTAGAAGAATAAAGCACAGCAGAAATTTGCGTCGCATGAAATAGTTCAATCAATAAATCCTCACCCACCGAACCTTGGCCGGATACCTGCATCAACAAAGGCTTATACCTGCGTCCAGCCCTCAGCATTGGAAAGCGTGCGGATTATCGCGACTTGGCAACAGCTTCCCAAGCTGCACAGGCAAAAGCTGCAGCACGTCATCCAGCCAACTACCCATGAGACAGATCTGCAACCAGTTGCGCTCGGCAAGGTAGTGACTCTGGCAAGCCAACAGGTAACCCTGGCGTTGCATGAGGGCTGCAATGCGCGCGGCCGGGACATCGGGCGGCATTGCCACGGTAAGAATACCGGGCATGGCATCAGCGGATTCGGCAACCATTGAACATCCAAGGCGGATGAGCGCCTGCCGCAGCGAGTCGCTGGCTTCGGCGATGGCCTGATAGCGTTCCGGCCAGTTTATATCGGCGAGAGCTGCATCCAGCGCAGCAAGCAGGTGACCTGGCAGGGTATATGGTATGCCGCCGGCATCGCGGTAAGCGGCCAGATCAAGGCTGCGCGGCACGGTGCCGGGCGATGCCAGGCGTCCGTCATGGAAAACCATAGCCAGACCTGACAACGCGCCGAGCGCCTTGCCGCTGCTGGCGGAAGCCAGCCTAACCGAAGCAAGATCGATCGCACGCAGGCCGAGCGCGCTGACCACATCCAGGCACAGATCAATGCCATGACTGCGGCAAATGTCACTCAGCGCGGGCACCGGCATCGCCACGCCGGTCGACGTTTCGCAGGCTGTAGCCCAAACCCAGCGCGGCGAGAGGGAGGCGACTTCGATTTCGATGCGTTCCGACACGAACGCCTCGCCCCAGGGAATCGACACTGCGCGAAATTCCAGGCCCCAACGACGGGCATGATCGACCAAACGTGCGCCAAACTCGCCGTTTGCCAGCACCAATCCTGGACCGGGCAAACAGGACAACTGAGCGGCGACCGCATCGTTGGCCATCGTGCCCGAGCCGGCCATTATCTCCACATGCTTTGCCCCGGCAAGCCCAGTCAATTTCGATTTGACCCGCATCAGCATGGCCGCGACATCGGGACCGCGATGATAAAGAATCCTGTGCGTCGCATCGGCAGCGGCACGAGACACCGATGGGCGGAGTTCCACTGGACCGGGGAGAAAGCTCATGGCTCTGCCGCCACCCTGACTAAGCAAGGTTCCGGCACGCCTTTTGAAAGCATCGAGTGTCAACACCATGGGTTGATAGATGGCATCGCCGCTGCCGACACGCGGGCCAAACGGGCTGAAACCGAGGTGAGCGTAAAGTCGCAACTCGCGCACAGTTCCGGAAATAATCGCCAGATCGCAGCCTTGAGCTCGGAAATGCCGCGCCAGCAGCCCGGTCAAGCGAGTAAACACAGCCTGCTTGCGGTAACTCACCTCGACTGCAAGCAAGCGAATTTCCACGACTTTTCGATGCGCCGGCAAATAGGCGTCCAGATCAGGCAGCTTCTGATCGAGAGAAAACGGTCGTTGGCTGCGACCGGCGATCATGCCCACCAGATTGTCACCATCGAGACATATCGAATAGGTGTTTTCGTCGTGGAATCGATCAACCAGACGGCGCGCCGAGTTGGCCGGATGCTGCGGAATTTCTTCGACGAATGTGCGGTAATTCAAGCGATGTATGGCCTCGAATTCACTCGCTTGATCCGCCAGCTTGTAGGTCAGTACAGGACTCACCGCCTTACCCCCAAGAATCATCTATATGAGTGTAGATCGGCGTGGCGGTCACGGGGGATGAATCCGTGCTTCGTCAACCCGTCCAGGCCATGCAGTCTGACCCGCCTCGACCGTAGGGTCGAGAACTGGCGCGCGCACCTTAGGCTCCGGTGGGTTCCCCACCGCTTTCGCGATGGCCCTCAGTCCGGCTGCCATGATCACGTTTCCAGCTCCCGCCACGTCAAACGCAGCATGCGGAT